>JGI24022J15233_10005433_pt1 | contig 13512 bp, 10 predicted proteins | sample Ectturendosymbi2_FD_15233 | JGI IMG/M metagenome (IMG submission 15233) | reverse complement strand
ACATAATTTTGGTTACCGATATGTAAGCAAATCAATCAAGGGCTCTGTAGATGCGGATTTTGACCTAGTTTTCAACAAAACGTTGAACCAATAGAATGGGTCAATGGGTTGGGGCCCAGGGCTGGCCAAATGTGACCAAAATTTCCAAAACATGCCCTCATTGTGACGTCACCTCCAGAAAACCCCCACCGAAAACAAAAAATTTTTTTTTTCGATGTCAACTAGAAGACTTGCTGAATCCGTAAAGGGTTTGAACAGCTCTCTAGCGGCTGGCGATTTATGGCCAAAAAAGGGCCGGCCAATTGTGGCCGTTCAAGGGTTAAACCTAAAACCCTAACCCAGTGATTCTTAACCAGGGTGTTGCCGTACCCTAGGGTACGATTTGTGATATTCAGGGGTACCACGCGCTAATGCATTTTTAGATGTATCATTAAACATGCATTTTCAAAATGTCATCAAACGTTAAAGCAAATTGCTATGGACTTTCCACTGGATGCTGCAAATTATATTTCTCTTTTATATGGTGCCAGAAGCCTAAAAAGGTTGGGAAGCACTGCCCAGCCCTTAAAACCCTATGCTAAAACCTTGTGTCTGTAGACGCAATGGCTCAGGAGATCTTACGCAGCGTTGCTGCCAACATGTTGCCACCTTGGCAGCTCAAGTGGTAAAGGTAGGCTACCTTATGCAAATTGAAATTTTGATTGTGGGTAACTTCCTAATACTTACCTACGACAGCTTTTGTGCATATATTCATTGTCAGTGCATCTTAACAAGTCCACCAACATTTTTGTTAACACCGTTTTCTGATTTGGTGTTCTGCAAGATATTGACCAGCATTTGAACATCTGCTCCTGCAACAGCTATTCTTGCATTGGTGTCCAAGCAATTTTGCTGAAACGAGTATTTCTAAGCTGTCATTGAGCACTAGCTTATCAGACTTTCTTAAATAAAGTACTTGTGGACAACTGCACCCACTGCCTTGCCAGCAAACTGATGCCTGCAATGTTCTCATGCAATGTTGTTAACAAATTTGGTAAATCCTTTGCAACAACAATTTATGGAAATTGAACTTAATGTAATCCATCAATCCAATCAGTGCAACCACAAGATACATTAAATTAGTATTGAAGGACATCAAATTGCTATATTTGTGTTATGTTGCTAACTGTTTATTATTGACCATGGGCAATCATGTCATATTGGCTATTTTCATAAACTGGCATTGAATCTGTGGCAGTTTTTTCAAGATATCATGAGTAGCATAAGAAACCCTAGACATGGTAAGGTGGCCATTGACCAACCATGATGTGTAAAAGCATGATTGCTTTCTAGTGATTTCTAAAAGCTTTTAGACTTGCAGCTTTAAGAAGACAATTTAGAATGCTGGCAATGTATTGACACATTGACCTTTAGTTGGGTAATGAAAACTGCAAAATGTAAAATGATTTTGCCTTGTATGTTTTGTCTTCCTCATGTCAAATTTTGCCATGTTGACTATTTTTGACTAAACGAGTATACACTACTAAAGCATGACAAATGCAAGTGTAAAAATGTTCTGAAACAATTCAGTTTGGCTGCATGATGATAAACCGCTAGAAACTTGATGCTAAGTGGCTTTTAACACTATTGAGAGAACATTTAGATAGAAGTTTCTAGCACACAGCTGTCCATGAGGCAATTAGCTGGTTAGCAATTGTTGAGGGAAAGGTTTTTGGGAGGTATTGTTTGAAAAACAGTTTTCCATGGGAAACAGTTGCTCTGAAACAATAAATAAAAACCAGCAGAGTAAATTTAAATGAAGTCAGACAAGAAACAATGTAAACCCAAAAATCGTTAGGCCAACCTAAAAAAAAAGAACATACACTTATTTTAGTACGAATTGGACAGTGATTGTTTCATCATGAAGATAAAAAATGAATCAAAAACAAGAAAATATGAAAATGGCAAAACAAAACAGACACACCCATGTCAAATCATATGCAATATTCATTTACATAACACAGATGATTGTAGGCAAACAATGTGTAAAGAGTTTAGAGATACACAGGTGAACATGTGTCATGCATATAGGTAGTTACCAATGGACCATCCTGGAGTACCACAGTTGAAAATATATGTCCTACAAGGCACATATCATACCCAAATGGGGTTGAAGAGGTAATGGAGATCATCATTCAATCTGATTTCAGATATACAAACTGATTACAAAACGTTTTACAATAAAATTTAGTAAAAAGATGAAGGACTCATGAAAAACAGTGTGGTTAAACCTTTAATGAGCGTGCTGGCCCAAATACAGACCAGCACTTTTTGACCATAAATCGCCAGCCACTAGAGCTGGACAGCTGTTCAAACCCTCTACGGATTCAGCAAGTCTTCCAGTTGAGATTTAAAAAAAATGTTTTTGCTGTGGATTTGGGGTTTTCTGGAGTTGACATAAGTGGGGGTGTTTTTACATTTTTTTGCCCCTTTACCCAGCCCTGGGCGCCAATCCATTGAGCCATTTTTTTGGCTAAGTTTTTTTGGAAACTAGGCCAATATCTGCATCTTTAGAGCCCTTGAATGGCTTTCTAGCATATCTGGAGCCAAAATTATGGATGAAAAGCAAAAATTGGTAAAAATTTCTCCACCCACAAACCCCAACCTGGGGTGGATTACACTCCGTTTCTAAATGGCCATCACTCGCCAGCAGGTTGAGCTAGAGAGCTGTTCAAACCCGCTCTAAATGGGGAAAGTCTTGTAGTTTGGAATTTACAAAAAATTTCAGTGTGCGTTTTCAGCCTTTCTGGCCATGTTTACATAACCACAGGATGTTTTGACAGGTCTGTCAAAACATTGGATGATGTCAACATCCCGTGGGAGTGCAAAAATTGAGCTGATTTCGTGGCGTGGAACTTCACTGGATTTAAATGAATTCTAGGCTATAGTATGAGCCTCTAGAGGGTTTGATTGGCATTCTAGCATTTCTGGTTGAAAAGTTATAGCAAACATGATATAATATTAATTAGGGAAATCCTCTAAATGCCCTAGGGAATTCTTGAAATATTTGGATTTTTTTTGGCATAACTTTTGAACCAGAAACACTAAACTCGATCAAGGACTCTAAAGACTCGTATTCTAGCCTAGAATCCAAAATGACTGAGCCACAATACTGGCTAATTGGATCGGATGATGATGTCATCAAAATATCTGCAAAACATACCCTGATCATGATCCTATGGACCCAAATCACCAAACCCAAATCTTAATTTTTTTTTATTCTAAACTACAAAACTTTACAAGTCTTTAGATGGTTTGAACATTGCTCTAGCTCAATCTGCTGCCGAATTATGGCTGGCCAATTTTTGATCTGAAATGGCTGATGTTACCTTTTGTATAACTTTTTTATTTTTGTCCAAAATTGCATTTTTGAGCCATAATTTTGGCTACAGATATGTTAGAAAGCAAATCAAGGGCTCAAAAGATGCATATTTTAGCCTAGATTCCAAGAAAAACTTGAGCGAAAAAAATGGATTGTTGGGTTGGCACCCAGGGCCAGATGAAGTTGGCAAAAAATTCCCCCACTTCTGATGTCCCCCACAGAGAACCCAAAACTGAAAAACAAAATTTTCAACCTAAACTAAAAGACTTGAATCTATAGAGGGTTTGAACAGCTCATTAGCTCTAGCAACTGGCGATTTATGGCCAAAAAAGTGCCGGCCTATATGTAGGCCAGCACTGTTGTTAAAGCCAAGGGTTAACCCATTAATGACCATTGTTCCATTTTTGGAACATGACTTGGACATGGTCAACACTCATTTCCACTTCATTGTATCATCTCAGTTTTGATTTGTATGTATTTCACGTTAATGCAAGCATGCCTTTCAAAAAATTTTTTCTTTTTTTTTTTTACCGGCAGCCTAAAGACGTCAATTTTTTCACATTTGAGTGACCTCCATTTGCTCAGTAATGCTTACTCAGCAAAAAACAGCTTCATGGTAAATGCTGTATTTTGCAAGTCTTTGGTGTGATCTGCAAAGAAATTATTTAGGTGAAAGTTTTTGTTCCATTTTTGGAACAGTGGTCCAAATTGGTGTCAGAATCAATATCTTTATGAGAATCCTTTGCAATTTAAATTCTTTACTAAAATCATAGTCAGCAAGTTTATAAAAGTAAGTTCATGCAATGAGAACAAGCACAAGGGAATGAATAAATGTTTCTATTTGTGATAAGCTGAAAAGCAATTTTCACGCTGCCTAACATTACAACTGTAGAATTTTGTAAAAGGGTTTTTGCTACATACATTGTTCTTTTCTGCTTACACAAAGTGATGTAATCCAGGTTTTGTGTTTAATTATTTTCCTGTGGGCCTAAAGAACAACACTGCCAATGTTTTCAGCAGTTCAAGTACAACTGACTTTATAAACGCAAGTAGATCCTACATCAGGCTGCATTCAGCTGTATTTTTATGTTAGGACATGCAGATGGATATGTTATGTAGTTTTGGTAGTGGCCATTATTGGGTATTAACAAGAAGTCTGACCAAATTTAAGTTAAACCTGATTTAGAAAATGGTTACCAATTAGTAAAAATGTGAACTGCTAATAAGAGTGGTACTTAGATATGTGTTTCTGCTCCCATACTGTGTGTAGTCTAATACCCTGATCGTTTCAGGTGTGCAATACAAAATTTTACTAGAAAAGATAGCTGAAACGCACAAGGAGCCTTATGCATCTATCATGAACTACATCAGAACAAAATTCAGATTTGCGATATTAAATATCAAAACAAACATTGCAGGATGACTAGGACTTGAAGTTTTCAAATCAAGTGCTTCATTTATATCATCACCTTGCCAGATTTCTGTTTTGTACAGTATTTCAAGGATGTAGTCCCAAATTAGTTGCACTACATATCATGTTCTTCAGTGTTAGTTTTTAGAATGCACTGACCACTAATCATATGACAGTGTTATATTTTCAGTTTGATTTATTTCTCAGTGTGTAACATCTTTGAATTTCCACTCTGTAACGTTCTCTTCCTTCAGAATCTTGCACTAATTATTATATGTGCCACCTTTTACCTGACAAAAAATGTAAGGTTGGCTTCTGACGACTTGCTTTTCTTCAGTTTTTACCTTATCTTCATGAAGAGTTATGTTTTGCTTACGATGTATGTGGACATTGATGTGTTTGTTGAACATAACTGTTGGCAACATTTTATCAGGAAATGATGACCAACAATGCTGATACAACATGATGGCTGGAAATTTCTGGCATTTGCTTTTTTTCTATTTAACACATTTGATAACTGATACCAGTTACGATCCATCAGCGAGACTGAGTTAGGTAACACCTGGAACAGAGTGACATAAATCAGCATTTCTGGCTGAAAAACTTTTTGATTACCAGCCATATCCGTTTCCTCTTATAAGTGTGTCGATCAGCATACATAAGATGGCAAAGAAAAAAATATCAGTGGAGAGATGTTGCTGTTGATGATAGATTACTGGAAAGCAGTATTTTCCAACATGGCTGTTCTAGGCTCAGGAGCTTGTTGCAGGGAAGTTGATTGCTGTAGAAAGGTTTTGGAATGTTGCAGGCATGTTGAAGGGCAGGAAAGTTTGTTTATAACATGTATTGTGAATGATTGCCTGCATAATGGAAAAATCAATGTCTAATGCTATTTTGTACTGGTTTTAGGTGTTTTGAAGTGGTCAGTTAGATGATTTATTTCCAACAATGGATGTTTCACAAGACATCAACAAAATAATGAATGGTGATTCCAGCCTGGGCGAGTTTGAAGACTCTGGAGATGTCTCTTGGGTGGAAGATAAAAAATTGTGAAAGTGTGTAAATAAAAATTTTCTTGTTGTTATGAGTGCTTGTTAGCACTTCAATTGCAACATGGTATAGGTGACCATCAGCAATAGGGAAAAATCAAACTTACATGGCACCATGTGCATTCTTTCTCAACAAAATGACCGGTACATCAAAAGTGCTAATCATATAACTTCTTCATCACAGACTCAACATTGACAGTGACTACAGCTTGCTTAGCTGTCCATGGTTCTGCACAACAATAATTATGATAGTAGTGTCATTAGTAGTGGAATACCCTGCTCATTTTGCTGATTTGTGTAAATTTAAAGCAAAAGAGACATTTGCTATTACGTGCATACTATTTATAGCTTTTGTTTTATGATTAGACTATTATTTACTATTTCTTTCAATGCAGGTATTTGAATTTGAAATAACTTAAAATACATTGTTTCATAAATTCATTTGGGCAAGATGAAGCTCTCTGTGACTGTTTTGGGTATGATAGTACTTTTAACATCTTTGTCTGGATTAGGTTTTGCTAATGATGATTGTGAAGGTAGGTATATTTATTTTTTGTTTTTTTTTAACAGTTGTTTCTTTTTTCCAAATCATCTGTTTTTGCTCTTAAAATGTAGTATGTCTTTCCTACAGATTCATATTTGGTGCTTGTTTATAGTCAAATTATACTAGGTTTTAGACAGTTTACCAAAGTTTTCACTTAATCAAAGGATGCTGTGAAGGGCTTGCAAAGTTTTTGCAGTTTTTACTATGCACTAGCCAGATGTGTAGTCTAAATCCATGTTGAGTGATGTTTCCCATTTTCCAAACTTTGGAATGTTTCAAATAATATTTCTCTGAACATGGTTGTGTGCAATCATGTTACTTGTTGTCATAGTTGCAATAACTACAATGCGCATGTCAGCCTTGTGTGTGAATTGATATTGAATAAAATCAGCTGCAGTGGTTCTCCACACTTAAAAACGTAGTGTAGTAAATACTAAGTATTTCTTTGTATTATGTCGTGATTCATTGCTAAAACTATTATAAGATTTCTATAATTGTCAGTTTTGTTAGACGTGATCAAATGACAATTTTTAATTTTGAAGAAGTTTGCTGTCTTCATTGTTGATTCCCTATCCATCCAAAATGCAGTTTGTGTTGACTTAAATCACATGTGCATAAATTATACAGTTGTCTTGTGTGATATCAACTGATACCCATATCAAATTTTGTAACAAATAATTTGTTCTTGCACTTAGAGTGAGTAAGAAATCATTTAGCTGTTGCTGAAAATAACAAGAATTGCATCCAGTCTATATTTGACCATTTGGGTTGCTGCAATGGCTTACCTACAATATTGTGCTTTTGAGAGGAACGTGCAGGCTTTCTAAAAATACCAATGTATTTGCGCTTAGAAAATATATACTAATTTTTAGAAAGGTTGATTTTTGTTACTTGCACTTGTTCACATGGAATGCGAATTTAATTAAACAATGCTATCATTAGAAAACCTCCAAAGCAGTGAATTACAGCATTTACTACATCAAAACAGTCTCAAATAATTAGCTTGAGTTTATGAAGTTTTTATGAAAATAAAAGTGAGTTGCAACTTATAACCATGGAAAAGTGTGGTTTCTGGACTGAGACCAGTTATGAACCCCTGGTCTATGTAATAGCCCTGTTGAATAGACAATCCGCTGAAAATCACTGCTTTTTTAATGAACCAACAGTTAAAGCATAATTTAGTATTTAATGAATTATTTTTTAGTTTGTATCAAGTTCCTCACACGCTTTCAAGCTATCTTAAAAGAAGAAAAAGTAGAGGGTGAAAATAATATTCGGGACAGATTGCGAGAAGAGTGCCGTAAATCCAAAGGAAAAGACAACAGATTTGTAAGTTGGTAAATTTGTTTGTCACTCTGGTAAGAATGCATTTCTTATAACCCAATTATTTAGGAGTGTTCGCTGGACAAATGTACCTCATTCCTGTCGGCTGTCATCTGGGGACATTTTGACGTTTTCGAAAATTGCATTTGAATATACAACTGCTGTCCCTTGTACAGATGATTGTGTTTCATTTGAAATTTGTGCCAATTGCCAATCAAAATTTTATGTGTCCACCAAAATATACGAAGTGTTAGTAGTTCTTGCTGTGGTCGTGCACCATTGCATCGAGTGAAGTCGCGTCCACACACTGCGCCACACACCGCAGTTTCAGCCTATGAAGCATAGCGTCTTCACCTGATTGCAAACCCAAGACTGCAGGACAACTACTTTAGCGTCATGAGGGTTTTATGGTACTGGAGACGCTGGGCCCGGGGCTTGTGTGCCTGTCTTCCCTCTCGTAACACCTCGGCACATCTAGCTGCCACCAAAGGCGTTGGGGTTTCTAAAAACAAAATATTTTTAGCAACCCATCTCGACATGCCTTCAGTTACTTGCAACTCCGGTGTTTGGACAATTCCGTGCTTTGCTCGTTTGGCATAAAATGTGTGTTTGAATAGATGAAAAACTATTGAAATATATCTATGCGCAGTGTTACTATATCGGAGGGACGGATGATGCTGCCACTGGAACAATTCAGGATGTGACAAAACCATGTGGTTATTTTATGCCTCCGGAGACAATTTGCAAGAAGCTGAACAAAAAAGACTCCCAGATTTGTGAATTGAAATACGGTAAGAATAACAAAAGCTACATGCATTATTGGTTAGCTTTCTTTAGTTGTTACTATGGGCGGTGAAATAAGGTTTAAGGGACGCAGGCATCTCTTGTATTTTAAAGGACCCTTCTATTTCACTGCGTATTTACTTTATCGTTGTAAAGAACACCAACAAAAGTTTGCTGAACGCTTGACTTTTCCGATTAAGGAAACTTTTTTGTCTTAATCATGTTGTATCGTTAAACGGCACACGCACCGCTCCGTCTTTCACTGCTGGCCTGACATAAAACAACTCAGACAAATTAATGAATCGTCTATTTGCAGTGTTCAAAATAATCGTGTAAGCATTTCATGTCTTACTGTATTTTCAGTGTACATAAAAATGAAATAAAAGTCGTGAACATTGAAGGTGTTTCACAAGTTAAAATCGTAAAATCTACAAGCTGTTCTAAGAAAATGAGTATCAATCTTGTTTACAGAAATAGAGATTTTTTTATCGTAGTTTTGCTTCATGGGGAAACATGTATTGTTTGGAGCTAGCTATTAACGTAGTACGAAAGAATCTGCGTTAAATCATAGCACATGTGGGTGCATTTTCGCATTTCACTCAAACAGGTAGTGCAAAATATGCAATCCAAGTTTGAATGATCGCTGGTGACTTCACACAGTCAACGAAATAGGTCGGAGCTAGAAATTAATTTCTCAGCCCGTAGTTGTTATGTGGATATTGAAATTTATTGTCGATGGCGAATTGGTGAATATTAAGCTTCCAGGGATAGTGATACCCAGAGTTCTCTATGTACGAATGTAAGCGCTTGTGGCCACAGTTAAATTAATTTCAGTGCATTAAGAACGTTGCATCGCTGTTAAAATTATTTTGTATTTTGTGTGAGCAAACTTAACTCATTTTAACTAAGCTGGTATCCACAGTTCGTCTGTATTGTATCGTGCAACCTTTTTTTTCTTTCAGAAAAGCAAATTGATTGGAAAACTGTCAAGTTGAATAAAATGCGAGTGAAACAGTTAAAGAAAATTCTGCTCGACTGGGGCGAAGAGTGCAAAGGTTGTGTTGAGAAGCAAGATTTCATCAGTCGAATCGAGGAACTTAAGCCGTTGTATGTCAGAGATGAATTATGATTTCGAACGTGAAGTCTAGTTCGTTTCGTATTGCATTTTTAGAAACGTAGCAATCGTTGCTACGCCTTTAGGAAATCTAGTGGCGACGTGCTGGGAGTGAGAAATTTTTATGACACGAGTTTGGTTATGTGCAGTTCTTTGTTTGGTGTTTATGCTAGCTCTGTATTTTCGATTGCCTTTGACTTGTACGTACCGCCGTTTTGTGGTTCAATTACATTTTGTGATTGCAATAAACGAGAAAAGCTGCTACTGTGCATGTTGGTAATGGCCAGAGACTATTTCAACGAACGAACATGTAGCTTAGGTACTTGCGCACAAAGAAGCACTGTATCTACTGTAGCGAAAAATGAAACAAATATTTATCTGTCACTTGTAACAAACTGGGTTTGTATCAGACTGGCCTCGAAGATTGATATTTGGTATCTTGCTCATCGTTCCAGCTAGCCTTTAGAATGATTTCTGCACCGTCAGTGGCTGCATTTATTTGCAACGTTCAGATGCACGCTACCAATACACCACAACCTGTATTGGGCGGCAATAGCTCAGTGGTAAAGTGGCCGCCTCTCAATTGAAAGGTTGGGTGTTCGATCCACGGCCACAGAGTGAATTGCCGTAGCGCTCCCTGGGCAAGAGCGTTCACCTCAACTGCCCCGGCAAGAAGCACGATTCAGGCTTCGGCCTGCCGCCAATTGCCGTCACCAAAATAAAAAAAAGCTATGACAAGCGTGCTGTCCTTGCGTTAAGTCAACACCACAAACTGCGAGTCAAGACCTAATTGTTAAAGACTTCAGACTGAAATTATCGGCTTCACCAGATTTTTTCTTAAATTCCCAAACCACTCGTCATCGAAATTCATTCACTTAGTAATTCAAGCAAATCAGGAAAATCGAAACTTAAACTAAAAAAGTACAAGCAAGCACGTCCATGGATATCCACAGAGCTTTTTCCAGGAGGGGCAACATCAAAATTTTGCTTATCGTTTTGCTGATGGAAGTTCACAAAACGCTTTAAAATTCCTAGTCAAAATTTCCTGGGGGAATATGCCCATTACCCCTCGCGGACGCCCATAAGCACATCAAAATCACTGCATTTTTTAAATCTCGTAGTGGATGGTTCAGACAAAATTCGCGCCTGTTGGCCTAGATTCATTGTAATGCAGTGAGCTTCTGTCTCCAACTCGCAACCATGATGACAAGCAACAATTCGGACTCACAAAGCACTCTGCAACAAATCTATTCGTCTCAATGGCTTATTTTGTGTGATAATGCATGTCACGTTGACAGCAACAAACTTCGCTTCCAAAATAGTCACTTTTCTGAAAGCAACTTACTTGTAATATCAAGCATTGGCAATATCACTTAATTAGCCTGTTTACATGGAACGCAATAATTGTGGCTAAATTTGGGATTTTGCCTAGATATTTAAGGATTTTGTTCAGATTTTCAAGGATTTTGCCCAAATTTTTGGGTATTTTACCCGGATTTTCAACAGATCAAAACTTTTGGGGAGTGCGCTTGCACCCCGCCTCCTACACCACCGTTTTAACTACAAGAACATAGCATAAAAAAGCATCCAACCTGAGACTTGTTTTGGAAAGCTTTGAGACTGGATGAGTCAAGGCTGCCCTCATCTTGCATTGACATTAGTTGTTCGAAAAATGTGCAAAAGTAGGAAATAATTCATCATATACCTTGTCGCAAAATTTCTACTGCAGTAAGTAGCCTACACAATTGATTAAATCTGTGCTAAGAAAAAAACGGTTCAAGTAATGTTGCCCAAGAGCTGACAAAAAACTTTAACATCACATACCAAGTCCACCTTAAACCAAGCATTTACTAGTCAATCTTCAAATAACCTGCGACTTCAAGCATAGGCTAAATTCAAACCACCTAAAATACCTGAACTATCTGTAAAAAAATGAGGTGTGGCAGTTCCTTTCAACATAAGAAGAACAGCACAAGTTTAGGACAACTCCGCGAGAGCACTGGCAAATTTTGGTCGGAGTGTTCAAGGCACGCCAAAGTTAACAACTAAGAAACTTAGACCAGCCCGTTTTCGTTCGACTTCATGCTCAGTTTTGTTATCAGACGAAAGTGTATTCACTCATGGCTTTATTAATCCAACATTAAGCACTGCGACATTTATCTTTTAATACAAACAACAAGGGTTTGCTTACAACAAGGTGTATTGATATACACATAGAGATTTATTACAAGTAACAGGGGTTAGCGCAGGTTTTATTCTTTCATGGAGGAGAGAGAAGGCCAAATTGTCAGCGGCATCATAGCCATTAAATTGTGAATCTCTTTTAGGTAATCTAGTCCATTGGTATGTCCACTTGGACTGAGCCAGCTTGGTATGCCCACTGCTGGATGTTCTGCCTAAGTCAGTTTGGTATGCCCACTACTGGTTTAGGTGTTAAGCTTGGTATGCCCACTGCTCAACTGATTAAACCTAGCAAGGACACAGGTATATATGAATTTTCTCGCGCATTTTCATTGGCCGAAAATCGGACGTCATACGAAGTTACGTTTCCTCGGCGTACGTAATAGGGACCTCGGTATTCGCGTCTAGCTGTTCGCCGGAATTCGAGGGCGTTTTTCCCGCGGCTCGTAATAGCAGTGTTTTACCCGTGGGAATATTGTGTATTAGCTTTTATCCGTTCAAATCGAAAATGTTACTTTTTACTTTAAGTCGGGTATTGGTGTAAGTGGTTGCTACACTATTTTGGCTTACTCTCCTCCCAGGTGTGACTTGCGATTACGTGTGGAGTATGAGTACACAATAATTCGAATAAATACACAACACAACGTCATTGCAATCCCAGTGTTTGTAAATCCCGTGTCCGTCTTCGTTCTTCTTGAGTTCAGATCGTTAAATAATGTAACTGTATGCATTCTAATTTTTTCTTTTTGCCTTTGTTATTTAATGAGGTTATCGGCAAGCTTCGAAGTTGCTTTATGAACTTGCTTTTTAAAGTCTTTCTTTGTTTGTATTTCAGAGTCACAAGACGTTTCATGTTGAGGAGCCAAGACGAACTCAACATAGGTCTACTCATANTACTCAAAAAATGCCATTTCTGCTACCTGATAAGAAGCATGAGTAGCCTTGCTTATTAACACAGTCTTTGTAACACAACAGCAATAATACAAANTTACTTTGTAAACTACGAAGAAAATGTCCTATAAGATGTAGTGTGGTCCCTGCTGTAACAATTGCATGTTGTCTTATTTTCTGATGGAAATGTTCACTAAGGTGCAGCATCGCAAAAAATGGAAATTTGTCTGACATTTTCAACTCACAGACATAAAAGGAAATCCTTGGATAAAAGTATGAATGTTCCAAAGCACATGTGTCAAGCTGGAGGTCAACGGGCCAAATATGGCCGGCGAAGCTTAAATTTTAAGCCTCAGCCTGCTTATTTCTTGCGAGCTGTAGTGGTTTATAGGCCTACCTGTTTAGAAAAGCAAACAATGTTCTTAGCCATGTTATAACCAGGGCCGGCCCTAGCAGATGCGAGGCCCAATGCAAGACCTAGGCGCGGGGCCCCTCTGAGCAGTTATTTTATGACGTCATCGTGTTCAGTCAACCGTGTTACGATCTTGGTAGAGCGCAGATATACAGTGCAGCACTAACACGAGAATTGAGCACGTTTGGTAACGTTCGAGAAGAAATTTGTTAGTTCTGACGAGAGCGTTCTTTGTTAACAATGAAATTTACATGGTGTTTCTACTGCATTCTCAAGTGCAAGGTGTATCTGGCAAAAATGAACAATCTACCAAACACCATGGCGCGGGCAGTGCCGTGGCAAGGGTAAGTGAGGACCCCCCGAAATTTCACGTGGGGCCCCCCATACGCTATTGGCCTATTATTATGAATTGCAGTAAAAAGTCGTAACCTCTCTGGCAGTCA
>JGI24022J15233_10005430_pt1 | contig 13519 bp, 6 predicted proteins | sample Ectturendosymbi2_FD_15233 | JGI IMG/M metagenome (IMG submission 15233) | reverse complement strand
GAAAATGATTGTTTATGTGTTTCCAAACCTTTCAACACTTTCTGGCATTTAAATCCATGTTTATTTGATCACGAAAATTCCAAAGTTTATCGAGATTCCGTAGACAAATGGTGTGAGCTCACACTGCAACTTCACATCCATCAACCACTTGATGAAGGGATATAGGTTGTCATGATGGTTAAAGAACGAAAGAAATGGAGAGCCATTATTTGCATTACACATGATGTCATCCTTTTTTTAAGCAAGCAAAATCTTTATTTTCGTGGCCATCGTGAATACTTTGACTCAAAAAAACAAGGTAACTTTCTTGAAAGTGTGAAGCTAATTGCCAAATATAATCCTGTCATGAACGAACATCTTTCTGATATAAACGCATGCCAACATACCTTCCTCCGACTATACAAAACAGTTAATTTAACTTCTGGGGAAGAAAGCGAAAAATATTATTCTGAAAAACGAAAAACAAAGGAAGCAACATACTTCTCAATCTTACTCGACAGTACTCCTGCTGTGTTTCATATCGATCAGATGGCTTTTGTAGTAAGATGCGTAAAAGTTTGGGAAAGTGAAGCAAAAATTAAAGTGTCTGTTCTTCTTCCCACTGCACGGGAAAACGACCAAATACATTACTAATTCTGTTCTCAATGAGCTTCATGCAAATGGTTTAGACGCGAGGATGTGCAGAAGTCAAACTTATGACGATGCTTCCACAATGTCAGGAATCCATCTGGAGTACAACGCAGAATAAAAGAGATAAACTTAAAAACAATATTTGTTCCTTGTGGAATCACTCACTCAATCTTGCGGGCGTTCATGTAGTGGGATCTTCCGAACTCTCTGATATCTTTTCACTCCTATTTCACAAAATGTGATATTATTCGTTCGTTAAGGTTCTATTGGATGCCGGGCTTTGCAGAAAGTTAGTAAACCGGTTGAAATGTACTTATTGCAACGGCATTCATCTCTCATCAGCGTACACAACACGCATTCGGATTTTTGCACTGCGAGCAACGTTCATAAAAATATTTCAGCAGTGATGCTGACCAGCGTAGGATAAATCCAGGGGCGGCAAGCTATGCTGCTTTTGTTCACAGACGCTGTCTGATAAAACGTTTCCAAACATATCAGCAGATTTCCAAACTGTGCTGATCCTCCCTGTGTCCGTACTCTGTTGTCACTTGGGAAAGGAGCTTTTCTCAGCTGAAACAGATAAAGTCACACAACCATGTTGCAAGGGACATTAGTGGATCTAGCTACGTGTCTGTTGAGTCAGAGACTTCCTCTCATGAAGGACATTGTCAGTCAGTTTGCCAGTCAGTTTGATCAGGAAAGCATAGCTACGTTTTGGGTCTATACTGGATGTTACTTGTGGGAATAATGTTTTTATGAACTTTGTGTTCACACGAATTCTGCATTAAGGTAATAAACTAGCTTCTGTAAAACTCATATCTACCCAGGAAAAAAGTCATTTTGAAGTAAAAGGGTGCTGGAGTGGACCTTACATACACCAGGAATAGATATGCAAAGAGAATGTTAATTTTGCAAAACGGTTGGCTGAACAGGTTGACGAAAATGATGTCATCAAAGTACACAGGGGGGCTGAAAATGGAACTCGCCCAGGGCGCTGGAATGGCTTGCGCCGGCCCTAAGTACACCTGATGAATATATTGACTCAGAGTTTTATTGCTGACCGCAAAACAAAACATCACAGACCGGTAGTTTTCCACGGAACGGCGGCTGGAACCAGTGCCGTAGAAACCATGTTGCGTGTCCTCGTGTTTGTAACGTCTACAAAAACCTTCATCGTAGTCTAGCTGGTGTTTCAATTATTTGCATCGCTTTGATCTACTCTGGCGAGTACAACCGAAAGATGCTAATTTGGGCGATGAAAACGAAAAGGAAAGCTAGCAGAAACAATAGAGATCACCCATGAGATTACTCTAAAGTAAGCCTAGGTTGGATCATTTGGGGGCAAGTGAATTTCGATCTTTCGCTTGTGCTGCGTATCACAGTGACTTCTTACTCAAGCTAGGGCATCAGCTACTGGTGACTATTTAATTCACATGTCTAGATCACCACGCCGGTAAGGCACTTCATTTTCACTTGAAAATACAGCTAGGCCTCTTAGACGATCTAGTATCACTGATGACTTCAAACACTCCTTAACAAGCATGAACTTGGGAAAACTCGAGGGTGTCTTGCAGTGGCGGCCCGTGACTGTGGTTCGTGGGAGTGCTTCAACTCCCTCTAACAAAGATTTTAAAAAGAATAAATAGCATCACATTTTCCACAGCGGCGTGGTCTGTTATGACATATGACATGTCTCTTTCTGCGAACCAGTTGTGGGGTGCTGTACATTGCTATGGTGCAGCTACATGCTATGGGGTGAATGACTAGTGAGGCACTGGTATCTTTAAACTTAAATGCACACATTTGACCCGATCGCGAGTAACACATTCAGCTTGTTGTTTGCAAATCTTAAACTATCCATGGCAGTCTGCCATTGTCTCACACAAATAACATTCCTTTCAGATTCATTCAGTGAAGTAGACCGTTTTTTCTCACCACGATGGTGGTCTTAAAATAACGTCACAATTTACCAACTGCAATTGCCGCAGTCGCATTGAGTCAATATGTCAAGAACAGAAACAACCATAGTCGACCATATCACACATCCATACTAGGGAAAGGAGTGCCTTAGTACTTCGGACAAGCAACTGTTATTCCTGGAAATACAGTACTTAACACAACTACTTAACGTCACTCACTAACAGAACTATGCTGCAATCAATTGCCATATGCGTGAAATAAGTTTTGAAGTACAACTAGCCGTAGTTTAAGATTTGCTTAAACATTGGGTGTTAGTCACTTACATACTTTAAAATTAACTTGTAGGACAATATTTAAGTCAGGCTTAATTGTCGGTGACAATGGTACTTCTTAAGACCCGGCATGAGTTTTGAACCAGAGCACGTAATTGTGCTTGACTTTTACAACCGGCTTGAATTCTAACGCAATTCACAACAGCAGGCCTACTCCAAAATCGTATGCTACAGTGTTCCCGATTTGAGGCTGAGAAAACATTAAGTCAAGCAACACTACCGGCGCTGCAAGCACTCACAACTCCAGGTTTTTGTCATTTGCAGTGCTTGCCACACAAAAAGGTTTAGACGCCTAATACTAACCTTTGATCAAAACGGCTTGTGCAGGAAATACGCACTGTCAACGCTTCTCGTGCATGCAAACCTAAATGTCAAAGTAGAACAATAAATTTACCTAAAAACAATATAGCGTGAAAATAGGAGGTGTTGCAGTTTCGCAGTGCCTATATGCGAGCCGTCACTGACACTGTCTTGCATCAGAGATGAACCCACTCGCATCTTTTTCGGAACTATAACCAACAACTGTTTAGGCAAAACTAGCGTTACTAACCTACTTACTAGCCACTGACCGATTGCTTTGACAGGGTGTCACTGCTCAATAGCCTGTACAAATCAAACTCAAAATCATGAGTTAGATCACTTGTTGATTGGGACAGCGGGGCCCAGGGCCCCCCACCAAACAGGGCCCCCCACCATGTTTATGTGTTTAGCCATATCTACGGCTGTGAGTGCCACTTAGTCATTTTTATTAGCGAGGAAAGTTTGTTTGTAGACGCTATTAAATTATCGGTCGTCCAGACATCAGAATTTCACTTGTATATTATTTGATATTGTGACGACTCAGCCATTGCACTTACTGTTTTCCTGAACGTCGGTCAGGTATCTGAATCTAGTGAATGCAAGGCCAAGCCGCATAGAACGCATTAGCTTAAGTCTATACTCGTTACTGGTGGATCTTGCGTTTGCCTTATTCAGATTTGCACAGGTCACATATGAGTAGCATTGTTAAGTAGGGCTATCATACGCCCTCATTTTGGAGTACATGTTTATTTTTTTAATGAGAAATGAAATAATCTCCGAGGACATTCAAAAATGTCAAAATATCCTCCTTTTTACACTTCATATTTTACATAGTTCACTGATCATAATCAGTGACGTAACTAAAGGTTTGAGCCAGGGTGGTAAACTTAGAAAAATGGGGCCCACTGGCTACTGTACGGGGTCCACCAGCCAACATTCAGAAAAAAACTTGAGAAATGAAGATGAATCCGGATGTGGATGGCTAAACTAAAACCCTAAGTCACCGGAAAATAATCCAAAAAACACACAAAATCAACAACCTACTGAAAACCAAAAGAATGCTAAAACCGAAATATAAGTTAAGTGGGAGACCGATTTTTACATTTAGCTTGCCAGAGGGGAAATTCGCCCCGTATTTGAGTTGCGTTTGTGTTCATTCTGATAAACAAAAACAGGAACCTTTGGACTTGAAGTTTTTGAGAAAGAGCAATTTTTGATTATTTTTTTCTTATTTTGAATGACTTTCTTGATAATTAATCTGATAATTGGTTTCACAACTTCCTTCTAGCCTTTTTAAAACCGTTTTTGGGCTTGGTTTATTTGCAAGGAATCCAACTGACTACAAAACTCAAAGAAAGTCATTCATGTTTGTTTGTTGGGGAATTTTTTTTATCTGAAAATGTGCATTTCACAAAATCTACAAAAGCTTTTTGATTTTTAGGCCATAACTTTTGCATTAGCGGATTTTAGAGTGCATCATTGCAAAGAAGAGGAAACATCTAGAAAAAAGAATGTTTCAAGTTACCATATGAACTTCTTGAGGAAAATGTCATTTTTGTAAGCCCTTTTCTTCATTTACGCCGCGTTTAGCTTTTCCTAAGAAATGTTCCACTCTTCATTGTAGACCTATCGCTTTTTCCTGGGATTTACCTGATTTGATATAGCATACACTACTAATGAATGCATGCTGCTCAAGGCAGCCATTGAATCACTATTATGAAAACATTATTGTTTTTTTTCTGAATCAAGACTCGTGTTGACCAAACAGATAGACCTCTCTTTTTAAAATTTTATGATGAGTCACGTGAATGATAAAACTGCAATAATTATATGGTACAAGAACTGCAGTAGTCCCAAACTGATCGGGGCTTTGTTTGCTAGGAAAATAGCGGTTGAAATAAAGACATGAAAACGTTTGCTTAGCGAATTGAGCAATCTTTGTTCTTATAACAATTGTTCAAAATTTTTGTTCTTTTAACAATTGTTCGTATCTTTGCCCAAAATCAGTTTTGAGATATTCGTATGCGTATTTATAGATAAATGCAAAGTTTTTGGAAATTGCCACAAAGTCTAACTGCTTGCAGCAACATTTAATGTTCATGCATCGCAAGCGCTAGGGAACGATAATTTCAGTGTACAATAACAAGAACAGAATGCATTTCCACATGTGGCCAAAAGTGGCTCAATGTTCGGACGCACCATTCATAAACAGAAACGAGGTCTATTCAGAACGTTTCTCTCAAGCTAATTGGGAGATATCCACTACTTGTAACAGTAGCTAGAACATAACAATTTTATGCAGTCACACTTCCCACTCTAGATGGAGACATACTCAGCAATATTGCAAAAAAATTTATAATACCTAGATACAGTTTAGGCCCAAAAAAACTTGAAAAAGAGTTTGCATAAAGTGAATGTTTTCATCCAGCAGCAAATTTCCCACAAAATAAATAATATGTACCAAATATGTCACCGAAAGTAAATCTCCACTGAATTAAAATCCATCAGTTAGGCGCAACGTTTGACCTGGCCGTGGCACAAGATGTTTTGTCCGTTTCGATGCTAGTATGTCCAGAATTTGACTCCAGCGCGGGTCTTTCCCAAGACCTTGTCTAGTGGTACTGTTGACGCACGGAATAAACAAAGCTGCAGAAAGGTTTGTCTCACGTTCGTTCTGACATGAGAGATGCAACTCTCCGTCATGTCCGGTTGTCTGTCTCGCCATCGGAACACCTTTACGGAGCCAAATACATGCGGCTGAGCGTCACCTTTAAACAAAAAGTGTGATTTTATGCACTGTTCGTATGTACGTATGCGTTCGTGAATGTATCTTGTACTTGCGTTGGCTTACGAATGGGCCATAGTGGTTGGTGCAATTTCAACATTTGGGGAATTCAGAATAGCTCCCGCAGGTTGGGTTTTCCGCATCACAGGATCTTGTGTGGATTGAAAGTGGTCTGGTGCAGCAAGTGACTGTGACCTCACTCGTTTTGCTGTTTGTTTACCAGGACGGTCTCCAGCAGTATTTGTGGAGTGGGGCGTTAGCTGAGATTGTTTTAAGTGCGGTTCAAATTCAACAAACTTTTCAAAGTTTTTCTTCACTCGGTGCAGGTCTTCTTGTATGTAAAATATCTCTCGATGAAACGCTATGCTTTGAAGTAAACTATGATCTAAATTAATTGTGTACTTGAGAAGATTGTTCACTTTTTGTTTCGTCATTTGTTGTCTTAGATTGTACAAAAAGCTGACAAAAAGATCTTGATCACCATCCAAGTTCATGAGTTTTTTTGCTGATTCTCCAGCTTGTAGTAGTTCAGGCTTCACACGATCACTGCAAGAACAATAAAATACGACTGAGCATTATGCCGATGAGCAGTGAAGATGCAACATATCTTTTTGCAAGTGTGGACAGAACAGTTGTTCAAAAAGAATTGTTAACTTCCATGAAAGCAAATTTGCTTCATATAGGAGTTTTGCGAATAAAGCTTGTGAAACCAGACAAAAATATTTAATTACTGACTTTAAATACTCATCAAACATAATTCTGAATTCTGTAAGAGATAATCAAGGGCATGCAAAAGGCTTGATAGTTATGAATGCGTCTATATAATTGGCCATCTCAAGGAGCAATGCGATTTCTAGCTCAGTTCAGCAAAAAGCATTAGTGAAGGAAACACAATGTACGCACTAAACTGACTAGTGGAGTTGATATTTGTGAAACCGAAAATTGTTTATCTGATGGCCAGAAGAGTGGCTTGCGAACACCACTCGCTTGACAAAAAATCAGTTTGACCCTAATGCAAGTCACCATGCCAACACGCGTAAATCTACTTCAATGAAACTCATTTATCAGGTATAAAAACACTCTCATGGGCAACTGCAAAGCGGATACTGTATTTGCAAACAATTTCTGTCATTTTTACATCAAAAATATGCCGGTTTAGTCACCTGGTGTAGCGGAAATATCAGGACATATAATTTGCCATGTTTTTCTCCTAAAATACTGTATCATCTCAACTGAAACTTTGAGAAATTTCGGACTTCGTACAAGCATTAATTGCAGGCTACCTCCTGATTGGTGTACTAAAAATTCTCTACAAAATCCGGATTAAGAAAACAACTCTTTCAGGATTTTCGCACGGAAAATAACTGGCATTCTTATGGTTGCAAACGCGTTTTCATCAAATTGACACCAACATGAAGCTTGCACATTATGTTCTTTGCAGAACATACAGATCACACTTAGGAGTTGGCTTTAAATTTTCTCCATTGCCTGGTATTTTACATACACATTCTAACGTGTTAGCCAGAATGACAGGTGACAAGTGGCTGTCTGGATGGTGCGTACAAAAAGGTGAGCAATCGAACAAACGTTTTGTATTTGCCGGCCGAATTACTGTAGATAAATCACGCAGATTGGTTATTCATATCTATCCGGGAGGATATCGCCTATGCTTTGCTGTATATTTTCACAGAAGCTCAGCTAAAAGTTTACTTGACACATTTCTTCCCGAACCCAGAATGAAATCGTAGCATCGCTTGTTATGTCGGGCTATTATAGGCTGTTTGCAAAAACCTATGGCACAAGAAACTTCCCCGCCTAGACAATGTTTAGAAAATTTAGCGCAGCAAAAGGTGTTATGTCGCTCATTCCGTCTTAGGACTTCAAAGAGGTTTTGATTAAACATTCTGAAATGGGCATCTAGTAATTTTTTGCAAGATGCATTGATCCAATTCCTTTTTATGGGCCAGATTTGACAAGCGAGCATTTCGACAATTTCTGCTTGGTACAATAGGTCCTATGGAGTTAAAACTGCAGCACAATACCAAGATAGACAACACGTTTGTTATACAACGCCTTCCCTGCTGCATTGGCCTAACGTCCGAGTTTAAAATGAAATGCTGTATTTTCTGAAATTCTGCTATTATCTTGCCATACGATCATATTTCTCAAAATGACGTTTTACCAACAGGTCATTTTGGTAACATTAAGGATATCTTTACTTGATCCAGAGTCACTGTACAAGTACAAAAAGTGAAGTAGTACCTGTACAAGTGATACAAGGATGATTCCTCTGAAATTCTCTCTCTGGGATTAAACAGTTGCCTTTGGTTGGCATCTTCAATAACTTGCACAATGTATGCCGTGCGATAAGGCCATTGATCAGTCAGAACAATCCATCGAACAAGATCCTTTACATTTATATCTTGATGCAAAGTAAAATTAAATGAAACAAAGATAACTTGGCGCTCTACACAGGAGGTGATATCAGCTGCTTTTTTATTAGTTCAAACGTCATTTCGCTGCAGAGCTACAATTATTTTGAAATACTACGGTGAAAATCATAACCTAAAAATGTCAATAAAACCAGGGCTGTGGAGCTCTTGTAAAAATGAAATGGCTCCGGAGCTCTCTGTTTTCGTAAGCATGGCTCCGGCTCTGGAGCTGTGTTTTTTTATAACATGGCTCCGGATTCAGCTCTGGAGCTGTGTTTTTTATAATATAGCTCCGGGTCCGGCGTTACGGCAATTCACTCAGTGGCCGTGGATCGAACACTCAACCTTCCAATTGGGAGGCGGACACTTAACCACTGAACTATTGCTTAACCACTGAACTAAGTCTCGCAAAATGCGCAAACATACGCTGCGCTGGTGTTGACTGACTTGTACACACACACACGCGGAAGTAATTCCACAGTCTGATGTGACCAGAACAAGTCCCAACTTCAAACAAAACGCATAGCGAACTTAATCCTTGGTAGAACAGACCCTCGGATTTCGCCGCGGCGACCTATTTCGATCAAATTAATTAGTCGCGCAGCATGAGCGAACCATGGCAACTATCAGTGCGCAGAAAAGGTCCGTGGCCGGAGCTGCTAAATTAACCACCAGCTCCGGCTCAGGCATCAGCTAAATTTTAAAAACAGCTCCGGCTCCACCGAAGATGGCCGGCTCCGCTGCCCTGAATAAAACCGACTTGCAGGGAATCAGTTTGAATGTATCCATGAAACCTTTCGAGGGTTAGTCATGGTAGTTCCAAATTATTTCGAATTTTCATTGTTAACTGATTTGTCTGGGTAACGGACAGGGGCCTACAGAGAGGGGAGGGCGAATGGGGCGACGGCCCCGGCATCCAAGGCAGGGGGGCATCCAAAGAGTGAAATTACAAAAATTAAAATGCTGTAACTAGAAGATTTTTCCTAGTGCGAGGGTACTAACACATGCTGTATGGATTTAATTTTTCGAAACTTTTTTTTTATCAACACTAGCTTTTACACATTCAAATGTCCGTAACTCTCACATTCTTCAATACCAGAGAACTATAGTCTAGGTTTGCGGCACACACCGAATTAATCTGATAGTGTCGTGACCTTTTTCCAGATTGTGCAATGAAGAGAAAGTCACAAAAAGGATTGAAAGATAATTATGGACGTTTAATTGATTGTCTGAGACAAATTTCAAAACTGTCCTATTTCAACTTTCATAACTTAGCTGCCTTTTTGATGCACCATTATTTTCCCGTTTCGTTTTTTGATGTGACAACCCTGGCTGTGCACTAACACAGCCACATACCTGTGTTTGCAATTAATTGACAGGTCAGGTGGATTGATCATAACGGCTCAACAAGCCCGTATTTGTTCTGTTCCCCATCAGTAGTTGTACACATAACAGTCACATACTAAAAAACGAAACTTTTCTTGCGTACTTCTTACGCATTCTCAATTCTTGTGTAGTTTAGCAAGTTTCAAACTGTCAACTCTGCGTGTCCGCCATCCCAGCCACATATTTTCTCTGCTCGACTGCTCTTCAACGAGACATTCTCGCAGCCTGATGTTTTTGCAGTTGTTAACTGCCTTGTAGATTTGAGTGTGTTTTACTCCACTGTTTTAATGCGCAGCCTTATATCTTGCAGTTGTGAACTGCGCTGAAGTAGCACTGTGTGTGTTCTACTCCCCTGTTTTAATGCGTTGCCGGATATTTTTGTTGTTGTGAACTGCTCTGTCTTAGCGTTGAGTGCTGTGTTTTTCTCCGATTTCTTAACTTGGAGCGCTGATACATTTTATGTTGTGACATTACAGTAACACATTGTACAACAACGAGTGAAGAGAGTGCGTGCAGAATAATATGCATGTTTTGTCAACAAACTTCGCCCAAACCTTGGAGTGCAAACGTGAATATGAAGTCATATTGTGACGTCACAACCAGCGTATATGCAGTAACAATCACCACCATAAGTCACCGTTCAACCCTAGAATTTGGTAGGGGACATACAACCAAGCAAACGCCCAGGGCATCACCAGACCTTTGAATGCCACTGGTAACGGGGCCATTGCAAAAATAACTAAAAACCTTTTTACATGAATTCGTGGTTGACGTTTGCTGGATTTGTGAAAGAGCAGGACATTTCTCACCTTTTGGGTTTAAAAATGGTAGACGAGCGCAAGCGCCATTGTTAAGCTTGTCTTTGCTGCAGTTATCTTTCTTACTACGTTCGCTTGAAACATTCACTAAGAAGCTTCGTTTTTTCTCCTGCAATAATACATCTTATTTGTTAATTTATTTCTTTATAAACAAAGTTTGATCACACCCTTGGCTAGCCAAAATAAAAAATTGTTTGAAACGGTTTTGTTTGGAAATAATCCGACTCATATTCGATGTCACAAACTGTATTCAACTCTTGGGCGTCGAAAATATTTTTTCCAGGGGGGCCCAATAGTGGATTTTTCTAGAGGTAACCATGAACTTATCTCCAGAGGGGCTAAATGTGGTGAAATTTAATTTTTACTTCTCGAAACTAAGAAAACAACCTCTTTTTCTAAATATGAAATAGAAAAATGTCAAAATTTAAAATCCAGGGGGAGCCAAGACCCCCCTGCCCCCCTTCCGACCCCCATTATTCAGCTTACAAAACCGACATTCAAGCACGGTCAACGTATTGCATCGCCTACCTCGCGATTTCTGCAACTTATGATGATTGCTGTCAACGAGATTACATTGAAAATCCTTTTGATATTTCGAGGATTTCCAAGAAGATGTGCAGTGATTACTTTATCGCGTCGTAACAACTTCCTGTAGTGCAAGAGAACTTACGCATAAGTACCAGCAATTTTAAAGCAAAAATTGTTTCGGATTTGCAGTATGTTCTCTTCTACTCTATTCATATGGAACAGGACTACATCAAACTTTTTATTCATTCATTGACATAACTGCTTTTTTCTTGGGAGGGTCGCAAAGGCAGCAGCCCTAGAAGGACTCGAAATTCCTCGCGGTTTTCTACAATCTCAGACAGTTCCGCTGGCTCCACATCAAGCGGTACCAAACAAGGTGGGAGATGTAGTCATACCACCTGCTCCTTAGATGACCTAGTTGTAGGTCGCTTTCTCGTGGGTGTAGCCAGGGCCTATGAGAGGAGGCTCCAGCAAGTACATTGTTCCGGGGACCGACAGTTACAGAGGGGCCCAAGACTGAAGAATCATTTGAGTGTTTGTTACTAGCAAACTCGGAATAATGTAGCGAAATTAATCCCGGTGATAAAACTGGTTTGGCCGAAGGATTTGGTAGGCTAGCGTAATGTATTTTAATGTGAATTGTTGGCAGTGCATTTTCCTGATATGATGCATTGATAATCATCAGCGGTAATTATTTCGGTTAAGCTAGAATGTTTGACTACTTTGTGGAATTTAAGACATTCACGATTACTGTCCCAGTCTGTCCATTGAACTGAATTTTTCGTTACATCTTCCATTTTCAAATGAATCTTTAACAAAACCTCTTTCCCATATACCAAGAGTTTCAAACTAAGAGATACTTCAAGTGAAATTTGAATGGAAACATGCCAGTTCACGATAAAATCTAATCGAATAACAGTAGCCCTGGAATGTTGCACATATGTATAAGATAACTAAAAAGTGCAAAATTAAAAGGTAACTGCAGTGTAGGAGGCAAGTGCTTATAGTGCACCGGGGCGGTGGCCCGTGCAATTTGCTGATTGTTAAACTTGCGCCGCAAGCAGGTACAAGCTCTAATCCAGGGGTTCCCAACCTGTGGCACTCGTACCACTGGTAGTACGCAAAGGTCTTCCAGGTGGTACGCGAGTAACTTCCATTTTTTCACAAAAACCTGGTTTCACAGCTTTCTGGTTTACGTGTAGGACTTTGCTTCTAAATAAATATTTTTCCTGTAGCCTGCTTTTCCTGTTGTATCGCAACATTATGATCTTCGATGCGCTGTTAGCAAATTTACGCCACGCATCGACCAATTGGCGGAAGGCAAACAAAAATCCTTTTAAATTTAGCTGTGACCTTTTATTGTTGTTTTGATATATATTATTCTTCTAAATAAACTAAGAATCGATGAAATTAGTTGTTCTGGAAGAAGTGGTACGCGTTGACAATACGGGGTGCCCAAGTAGTACGAGATCGTAAAAAGTTTGGGAACCCCTGCTCTAATCGAATGTGAGTTTAGGATTAGCGGACATAGCTAAAAATCTGAAGATTTCGAAAACGTACAGGAGAAACTAACCAATCACAGTATTTCGACAGAATGCTTTAAAGCAGTGGTCGCCGGCGTGTGGCCCGTGTGGCTATTCATGGTGGCTCGAGGTCAAAAATAGAAGCAATAGTCGGTTGAAAATATTTCGCTCATTGCCTTCATTCTTGTTATAATAAGTAAGCTCATTCTAATGATATAGTTACTCAATGAAGTCGCAGTCTCATTTCACTAGCAACGTTTTATTCAACCTCGATTGACTCCATTCATTCTGAGACAGCGGCATACTTTTTTAATGTCTTCCTTGATAAGATTTTACTATTAACATTAGAAAGTTATGTAAAATGGTAATATTGTCAAATTACTTGAATAACGGTATGTTTTAACGTATTGTTTCATATGATCAACAAACGGGCATTTCTTGTTGAAGCTTGATGCACATTAATTAGCCTCAATTTCTATTTATTTGAAAATAATTTTGCAAGTCTTAGGCCCCAAATGGGTTTTGTTCCGCGTAAAAAGATTTCTCTTGGAGGCCCTGGTTGTAGCCAGCAGGACTACACTCGGCAACCTTGCCGGGGGCATTTTGGACACATGGCCAAAACATCGTAGTTGAGATCTTGATACTCGAAGGAGATATATCTCGATATTGAGGGTTTTGTGAATTTCACAGCAGCGCACATAGTGGCAAAGTTTCAAACTGCGAACTCTTCGCAAAAATCACATCTCTTTCAGTCGATACGCAAGACTCATGACTAGGGCAAGTTTTTGTTGCACTAAAAACCTGAGAAATTTGCATTTATTTTTAACGAAAGTTGCAGTAAAAAGTTGCATTTATATACAAGCAT
>JGI24022J15233_10005429_pt1 | contig 13520 bp, 10 predicted proteins | sample Ectturendosymbi2_FD_15233 | JGI IMG/M metagenome (IMG submission 15233) | reverse complement strand
TTAGAAAATCATATGATGACAATCTAGGATTAATTCTGTAAACAAAGCAGGGTAACCTTATTTTTATTTCAAAATTGCTGACAATAATTGAACAATGCAATGCATTTTGAACTAGAAATGACACACCTTAAGAGTAAAAATCATTAAAAAATTTTTTGCCATTTAAAAGCTACATTTGGTGCAAGCTTTTCGGGAATCAGTCGACTTGGCTCTGTTTTCATGATATTGTGATGATCAGGCACAAATATGTTTTCAAGTTGGTGCAAATTTGTGACTGATTTCAAAACTTTAGTTTTCTGAGGGCATGCAAGCATAAGAAAAAAAACTACAAGGTCAAGTAAGTTTCAGGTGCCAGTTTCACTGCATACTAAGCTAGACCTCATACTAATAATGAAGTGGTATCCATATATTTTCAATCATAATCAACAAACAATTACTGCAAAAAAGCAAAAGAATGTCACATAACATTTAATGTTGGTCCTTTGACCATGGATCCGTTTGGAAAAAAAATTTCATCATATATTCATCTGTAAACAGCAAAAGTTAATTGACTTGTTCAGCCATATGCATAAAATCATAATTTAGCCAGTATTTATCAAGTGGTCCAGAGGCTCACACAACACAGCAAAAGGATCTCTTGGGATTTCACATGCTGGTCGATTTCAGATTGCTGATTTCAACCAATCGTTTTTCAAGAGCAGAACAATGTATATGAAATTATTTTCTCTTTTACACTAGACTGACATAAATCTATCTGAAAATGTTTTAAATTTCAATGCAGAAAATGTTCATGCAACATGAGTAACTTGTCCATAGTTTCATTTCATATTTTACATCAGTGAACTAGTTGATCAACTGAACGTAACCAAAAAAAGTGTTGCTACAACTATTGAACCATAGTAGATCATCATTTGCTTGAGGTTTATCCAATGAAAAATGGTAAGTTCACAAAAACCAGTGGCATATGGTGGTCATTGTCACTGGGTGTTTTTTGGGGGTTTGGATGCAATAACATCAACCCTGCATTGTGATGTTTGTGGCATCACAAACATCTTTTCTTTTGTATTTTGGTCAAAAATAGGGGTTTTGAGCCATAGTTTTGGGACCAGAAATCCTAGAAACGCGGGCCGTATGTTGTGCAGGCCTGATGTACAGTTCCATGTCCTTGCTCAGTACCCCTTCCACTATCTGCCAATCTCCAACAGCATGCATGATTGCTAGATCACCAGCATATGCATACTTTCTGGAGACGATGGTTGGCAGGTCAGAGATGTAGATGTTGAGAAGGGATGCCAGGGCAGATCCCTGTGGGACGCCATTCTTGACACTTTGAGAGCTGGTGTACGATATATTCGTACTTCGATTTCGGCCTAAAAAACAGTAGTTTTCGGTTGCCTTACCAATGCCATTGCTCTAGAGAGATGTTCAAGGGCTCAAACAGATCGGCCAGTGTTCTAATCTACACTCGAAAAAAAAATTTTTGGTTGGTGGGTGCGGATTTTTTGTGAGTGACATCATAAGTGAAGTAGTTTTGGGATCATTTTGGCTCATGTTGCTTGGCCAAGGGCCCAACCGCTAGGCCAAAGTGTTTCGCTGAAGTTTTTATTGGAAATTAAGCTCAAGTCTGAGTCTTTTGAGCCTTTGATTAACTTTCTAGAGTTTCTGGGTCAAAAGTTATGATCTAAAATAAACAAATTAATTAATTAGCTAATTAGTCTAATATTTTTACTACTTTAGATCATAACTTTTGAACCTGAACCGCCAGCAGGTCATCCAAAGTATCAAAAGACTGTGGCTTAGATTCCAACAAAAACCTCAGCGAAATGCTACCATCTAACAGTTGGTGNCCAGAGCCAGGTAAAGTGGGCCAAGGTGGCCTAAAAGTTCTCCACTTATGACGTCACTCACGAAAAATCCGCATCCCCAACCAAAAANTTTTTTTCGAGTGCAGACTAGAAGACTTGCTGCATCTCTTGACGCTTTGTCCAGGTCCGTAGCACTTACAGAACGGGAGAAATTCCCACACAAAGCCACGTGCGTTTCTGTGTTTTTTTTCCGAAAATCCCCAAAAGATGTTGGGCGTCAAAGTGTTGAGGCGTCGTAACCTGCTCCGTTTGCCATTTCTGTGGGTGAAGCTGTGACTGCTACTATCTCCATGATCATGCAGACCATGTGACTATCAGGGAGCAATTGCAGCAGCTTGCAGGTGAGCCACGATGGCATAGTGTCGTACGCTGCTGTGAGATCGACTAAAACAGCTCCAGCCTTCTTAGCTGAAAAGTTATCCTCGTTGTCTTGTGTCAGTAGGGTGACCTGATCTGTGGTCGACCTCCTATGTCGAAAGCCCACCTGCTCCAGTGGGAGCAATGGGTCAATGATTGGTTCGACCCAGGCGTAGATGAGTGATTCGAGGATTTTGAAGGGGACATACAGCAGAGATATAGGGCAGTAGCTCTTTTGTTCCACCAGTGGCTTTTCTGGCTTTGGGATCGCAACATCTAGTGCTCTTCTCCAGATCTTTGGCATTTTGAGTTGGTGCACAAATATACTGAGGAAGTCGCAAAACCAAGATTTGAGAGTCGACCTGGCGTTGAGTATAAACTCTAGGAAAACGAAATCCAGTCCCAGAGACTTCCCTGCCCTTAGGAGCTTGAGGGCAGCAGCAAGCAACTCCGGCCTATAAGGGTCTGGTGTTGGGACCTCCCATACGTCGGTCAGCTCCTTGTTGATAACCTTGGTAGACTCGTGGCCCCAGGTCCTGTGTGCATCGTTCTTCACAAGTTGTGAGGTGATTTGTGAGGAGAGTTCACCAAGACAGGGCAAAGGCGAGAGGAGCGTCCAGACCTTCTAGTGAGTTTGTTGATGGTCCATGCCTTGCAGCTAGAGTGGAAGAAGTTGATGAAGTTGACAGTTTCCTCCCAATGCTCCTGTTTCTTCTGTTTCAGCCAAAAAAGTAGGGACATGGTGGCTCTATCAGAGTAAGTCCCCACTGGTACTCGTATGAAGGAGCGATAGAGGGTATCGCACTCTTTGTCTCATCATGGCACATATTTCTTGTGACAGCCACGTGGGATACATTGTTTGGCCGTGGATAGCAGGCTCACGCGAAATTCCTGGTATATCCTCTCAATATTTAATGTGTCCAGAGGTGGGGAGGTTTTACACCAATGTCTGAAGGTTTTACACCAAACCCTCCGTGAGGATTTGGTGTAAAATCCTATTTTTGATGGATCCCTTAAAAATACTGACCCAATCAAAAACCATGCATAAAATTTTAAGCGTAATTTAACCAAAACTCACAATATATATTTTTAATTTTATCAATGTTTGTTTTACACCTTTGACTGTGAAACCTTAAGACAGATTTGTCATATGTTTTGTCTTGTTTTCTAATGTTAAGGCTGACCTGACACTACAAACATTCTAAGCCATCAGTAAAATCCAGATGGACAACAGCAGTACATATTTGAACAAACTTAACACTGACCTGTGCATGTTGTGAACACAAGCACATAACATTGTAGCAATAGCAGAATCTACAGCTGATCCACCATTTTGCAATATTTGTTTTCCAATTGTCGAACACGGCTTGGCATCACTGGCAATAGCAGCATTTGCAAATATGCCCTTGTGTGACATTTCAGCATAGTACTTTGAAGAACCTGCAGTTTCAGAGCTAACCTCTTTACGAGGCAGTCCCAGGTAAAATCCAAGAAACAGAACAACTCCAACCAAACACCCAGAAGCAAAGCCCAGTGTGAATGACTTGCAACTTAATACCTGAAAAAATCACGAAAATAAAAGGATGTGGAATCAAAATTCATGCTTTTACTGTTAGCCACACATCAGCACTTTTAAAATTTATGGTGACACTTACCACCAATCAAAATAAATCAATGTTCTTTATTTTTTGTCACATTTATCTCCAGCTTAGGTATGTTTACTTCACAAATATAGAAAAGTCACATGCAGTGGAAACTTTTCACTGGCAAATGCCTTTATACAAAAAATTTGTTGAATAGTCATTTATAACTGTTACTCAAAAATCGTATTCCAAATAGTTGAGCTTGCAATATCTTTCTTTAAACTTACATTTTTATAGCTATGAAAAGCATACTTTGAGGTTAATTAATTAATGAATAATAATTGTGTTAATTATCTGATGACTATTTTTCATGCAAAATTGCCATAATTGTCACAGGTACTGGTGATCCAGAGCATCAAAATATCCCTCAGATATAATAAGCATTAATGCTGCCTGTGTTTATGAAGATCTGCAACAATTAAAGATAAGGACAAAACCAGTAAATGCTGAAAAGGAGGAAACACAACAAGTACTAAAAGAGTCCAAAATAGAAATAAGTGAAAATGAATCAGTTAACAAAAGAGCTTACGGCAATGGTGCAACCAATACCACTGCTAAATACCTTTCCATAGAAAACTAATAAAAGAATCCAAAAGTGAAGCCGAAGGTGACACTATAAATCGGACAAAGATCAATAAAACATAATATGGAGAAACTGAAAGAAAAAACCTGCTTTTCATGGCAGGCCTACAAGATGACACACTTGGAAAACTTCACATCTTCTCACAGCAGCAAAAAACAGAACCTAGCAATAGACAGTGGACACAATCAAACCTGCAAAGTATCTAGTGAAAGCAAGATGCAGAAAAAGGAAAAGGTAGATGGTGATTACAAGACAATAATAATCATCAAGAAAACCATGCCAATAATTGACAAAAGCCCCAAACTTGTGGCAACTTAGAAATCAATGGTACTTTTATCCTATACCTGAGACCAGAAACACTAAACAACCAGTGGTACAATTTGTGACAGAACAGTATACTGTAGATAACACAGCCCTGTGTGGAAAGCAAATGACACAACACTTACACCGTTGCAGTTTTCCTGAAGGAAGCTCTAAACGTACACAAATTACAGTATGGCATATTGGTGTAAAAGTTCTTGTTTGGCAGGTCCCTCAGCAACACTGGTAGCTGGAAAACAAATCACTCAATAAAAATAACAATAATAGCAGAAGAAAGTCAAAGCTTGTCTGTGGCTACCTACAGTTTAAGACTTAGTATCATCAAGAAATATATACTCTATAAGATCTTAAAGTGTCTGATTCTTTGCTGAGAAAGGACTTCTTTCCATAGACATTTTTAGTATCATCATTGCTTGACACTGAACAACTTTGTGATCTATATCAGATTGTTTTTCTCCAAGAAACTTGACTGGCCAAGCAGTCAAGCTGATGAACATCAGTCACTTGGCATGTGGACCAACTGAACTGGATTAGAACATGATACAACAAATATTAGTCCCTATGGTGGGACTCTTATGGAGCAAACAGCTGAATTAGAAAAGGAAAAAATTATGGACCAAAACAGAAATATCATTGATTTGAAGGTATGTCAAAATTTAACCACTCTCTATGCGAATATATAAATGCCTTAATGCTGTGAAACTAATTTTGATGACTGCTTTATCTAACTAAGAAAGATTTCAACACTGTGTGATGAAATTGATAGCACAACCAACCTGATGAGATTATGTTTTCAACTGATCTTTTAACTTACACGCAAATGTTGCTCATGTAACATGCAGTATCATTGGATTATTAGGTCTCTTCCACACTGTTCATGACTCCACACAGAAAATTGAACCATACAAGTTCATTAGGAAATTTCTCTTTGCCTCGTGAGGCAAACACGATTGATGGAAGTGGTCACATGACTGCTACGTAGGTTTTGTCATGACAAACAGACAGCAGATTCAGACTTCTTTCAAATAATGGTAGGATGAACAAGTAATAAAAGAGTGATCTCAGTAGTGATCTGTGCAACATTCTAGGGTTTATGGTATGCTTTTCTTAGAGTTGCAGTTTCAGGTTTACAGTTTTCAGTTTAGGATTTTAGGTTTCAGGGTTCTTCTGAAAATGAAGCTTTCGCCTACACTTCACGCAATACAGACCCGAAGTACTCGAAGACTTGCCGAGTCTTTTGAGTGCTTGAACAGCTCTGTACAGCAATAGGCTGAGTTATGCTGTTGCTAAGACACATGCCTGATTTCAGCTGAAATCGTCTGGCAGCTAAGGTGTTAAACACAAACTGAAATGGGTCTTGTTTTTCACTGTTAATTATTAGTCTTGCTTTTCCTGCTGTTTTGCTACCTTCCGCATCATTACTCTTCCTATTTTTTCTGCTGACTTTACATAGGCATATATGAATCCGACATTTCATCAAATTTTATTCCCAGTTGGTTTTCAATCACTGGTAAGCCCACCACCATGCTTAAATCGTTTACTTGTTCCAGAGGATCAAACAAAAAATTAAGCAGCATACCTACTTTACAGATATAAACAGCAGTATTTCCATCTTTTGACTAAAAAAACTCTGCGTACTGCATATAGCAGGCCATAATAATAAATTTTATAATATAATAGCAGTCAAATAAAGATGTTTCATTGTTCATTTCACATTTCATTAGTGGTGGAATATATAATGGGTTTCAAACATTGATTCTGTCAGCACTTGTGTGGATCCCCTCCTAAGATGCGAGATCCTTTTTGATAAAAACAGTCTTTTCAGTTACAGTGACCAGTTTGTCTGTCATTTGGTCTGAGCATGTTTGCTTCATGTTGTTTTACTTTTTGTTCTTATTTCTTTAGATATCATGTTTCAGATAATTAAAGCCGAATTAAAGCAGTGGCTTAACGGTCATACCAATAGCATGTGTGCTTGTCAAGTTATTAGCATTCAAAATTTATGTCACACATGAGTGATTTTGATAACTACCCATTTTCTTTATCCCAACATTGGGGTAAGCGCATGTATTTTTTAAAATTTTTCTTCACAAGTGAAGATAAGATACTTGAGACAACCTCTTTTCAAGTTTTTACAACAATTAAATGATTACAGTAAAAATGATTTAGTTTTAACATTAGTTGATTATGTTCTGATCAGTTTTTACGCTTCATTTACCAGAAAATGTAGCTATTTTGTATGGTTGATAACTTTGCGAAACCTTAACCAATTTTAAAAAAATTTGTTTGCTGGAATCAGCATGAAAAGTTCTATCTTCTTATTAAATTTGAGAAAATGTAAGATGGTGGGTTGAATTTTCCGTTTTTTTGATTCATTTGACATGAATGACCCATAACTGTAAATACATTAAGGTCACAAACAACAAGATCCAGTGGTGGCACTTGGAAGTTGCGCCGTTTTCTTGCCAGATACAGTACTATCGTTCCGGTACAGAAAACAGTGTGCTGGATACTCTAACAGGTGCTTTTTGTTCTGCTGTTTCTACCAGTACCTTGGACAAACCAAATTGTGGTGTATGTCACCCTGGCATGACCCAGTTGGTGCATTTCGTAAAATCAAAAATTTACCATTCTCTCTTGAGGAAGTGAAACACGTGCGTTTTGTCATGTGAAATCTGTGCAGAAATATAGTCACAGTTCTATGTGCTGGAAAAATGGACATTAATGAAAGCAACAAAACCTTTCAAATGTTTAAATCTTCATTTTGAAAGACTTTTACCTCCAGGCCACGTCATGTGTACATGTTTATAGTGGTTGATGAATATTCATGCTTTGTTCTGTTTTGCTTGTCCTCTAACTGTTGTCAAGTGCTTAGACTAGCTATTTTCCTTGTGTGGTATACCAAATTATGTTCATTTGGATTTAGGGCATACACTAAATTCTCGATAAGTTAAAGAGTATCTGATAAAGTGGAGTGTAGCTAGTAACTACTTTATACCTTACCACCCTATTGGTAATTTGCAAGAAGAACACTGTAACGGAATTCTATGGAAAGCTATCAGACTTGCATTAAAATTTCATAACTTGCATGTTGACTCATAGGAAGCTGTACTACTGTATGTGTTTTTTTTTTTCTTCTGTGTGTTCGTACAAACACTACACTGCAAGAACTATTTTTTAGTTTTTATCTGTGGTCTCTGAACAGGAAATCATTACCTGCATGGCTGTCTAGGCCTGGTCTAGTGTTCGTGAGAAACCATGTATGCTCCCGTAAATATGATGATGTGGCGGAAGAAATGCAATTGTTGGAAGCAAATTCTATGTACGTTAATGTAAGGCATAAAGATGGAAGAAAGCAAAATGTTTCACTGTGCGACTTGGCACCGTGCCCAAGGGGAGACCATTCAGACAACACCACCTTGCCAAACCCTGACAGGTTGGTTGATGAAATTCCTAAAGAGTCTGGATATCCGTCAGATCTCAAAAAATTGAGTGCTTTGGGTTCTCCACAGGTACTAAGCTCAACAAAATGGGTAGCAGTAATATTGAAAATGTCCTAAACAGTGTACCCCATTTGCTCAGACGTTTCACACGAAGCAATCAGGGCATACCTTCTACAAGATATGGCAATGTCCTTTCATTTTAGTGAGGTAGAATGTCGTGTGATTTGCTTTGATGTTGCGTGCATTCATAATTGACTGCAGCATATCAGATGATTGATTAGTAGTCTGGTGGTCTGTACCAGTTTGTCTGATTAGTAGTCTATACCAGTTTGTCAGTTGGTCTTAGTATGTGCTTCATGTCATTTTACTTTTTGTTCTGATTACTTTAGATGTCGTGTTTTAGTTAATTAAAGCAATGGCTTAACGGTCAAAGTTTTTGTAAGGTTACAACTAATTTTTTTGCTCTTATGTCAGCCTTTCAGACCAAGGTTCATAGCGTCTAATTTATCAAAATGAGAGCAACATGTTTTGTAAGCTTTTCTTGGTGAAATGACTTTTCTATGACTGCAAATATTATGTGTACCGTTGAACAAATTAAGGAGTTAAATCTTTTATGACACCAATATTGTGTATGGCCTGGCACTGATGATTTACTTGCAGTTCAAGCCTACAATCTGAAAACTAAATGATCCACACAAATTGCACTATCACATTTCAAGAACGTCATTTTCATGAGTTCTATTGAAACCGAGCAATGTTGCCTTTGCAGAGTTCTACATTTAACCCAACAAAGTTTTTGTGTTGATTAGCCCACCTCATGACTAGGTCACAAGTTGTGACACTTATTGAAAAATATCCCATTGAAAATTAAAAAACAGCATAAAATGTGCTAAGAAATGTTCATCGCCAATGCCCAGGTGTCAGGTGATGTAACGATGAGCTGTTGATTGTTGCTAAGGATTGAACAAAAGGATAAGAATGATTATGCCTAGCCTTGACTATTCACCGTGATTTCATACAGGCCCTTTTTTATCAAATTTGGAGTGAAGGGTCAATATAAACCTCCAACTACTGGAGCAGTAATGTTTTCTAGTCTGCGGTCAAATATCATCTCTGTCAGTTTTGTTCAAAGGACTTGGATGGGGGAAAGTGAAATGGCTTTGGGTGGAGAAAAAGGTGTACGGACTGGGAGAGAATTTCCTCCAAGTAAGTACAGACTGAGAGAGAATTTCCCCCAAGTAAAATCCTTGACTTCAAGACAAACACTGGGGTACGTTAGCACAGTAGATTTGACCAACTTTTGAATAAGCATTTTATCAATGTGCTCACTCCACAACCACATCTCATAGTTTTTTAGGCCAACAGTCTAGGGGTTCTAAACACAAAAACTAAATAGAATTATAACTTTTAAAAATTTATTTAAAATTAAGAAAAACAGAGTTAGAACATTCAAACTACTTCAAAAATTAATTTTTAATCAAAAAACTGCTGCCCTTCAAAAGGTACCGCCCAGNGCCCAGACTCCTCCCCTCACCACACCACAGCAATACTTGCAACTGAACTATCTCAAATTCATTAATCAAACGAAAGTAGTGANTCACTGATTTAAAAAAACACTTCTACAGTGATAAAATGGAAGTGTTTATTTGCCTTGTGAGGCATAAGCATAGTTGGAGATATTTTGCCTTAGCCGAACATAGTTTGTTAAAGTGGGCANATGACTGCTAAGTAGCCTGCAACCATGTGATTCAGTGTATGGTTAGATTTAGCCACTTAAACAAAAAGCAGGTCATTCTTNTTGTATATAATATTAGGGTAAACATTAAATGATAGAATGATCTCAGTTTCTGAGGCTACAATTTCAGGTTTAGAGTTTTACGTTTAGCATTTTAGGTTCAGAGTTTTGGCTCTAACTCTTACGTTTAGGGTTTTTGTTGCAAACAAAGCTTCTGCCTACAATTCACCCAACACAAACAAAAAGCAGTAACACTTTGCTAGTACTGAGACCATGACAGCACCTTTCTGTGCATGTCAGAGTGAGCTGCTACAGACATCACGTCATTTAAGCATGCCATGCATTCCAAACTTGCCATGTGACCATTTCAACCAATTGTGTTTGGCTAAAGGCAAAATAGCTCCAGCAGAGCTTTTGCTTCATGAGGCAAAATAGACACTGCCTAAAATTTATCAAATTATCCGTTTGTGCCTTAGTGCTGATGTTTTCAATAATTAAAATTGCTAATAATGAATTATCGCAAAACTTTATTGCCATCGAAACTGAAAAAATTTCAGGTTATATACAGAATAAAACACCAAACAAACATCAAAACTCTTGATGCAAAACTTACTAAAATTACACATTTTAACATTATATACTTGACATTGCCATACCTTCCTTTCAGAATGGTGATGACTTGGTTTAGATAACAGAACAGATTCTTCTACTTCTAAAGTTTCCATTTCCACTACATTCGCTATTTTGAAATGCAACAAGCTGTGGTTACTGATAATCCGTAACTACTTTTGCTTCATCACTACAGGAAAACCACATCACCCAAAATAAACTGCAAAACATTTAAAGTCATAAAAAGTTAAACCGTTCTGCATGCATGCTAACAACTATCAGGTCTATGATTTTGGCATGATTTTGCCTGTCATTCAAGATAAATTTTATACATCACAAAAATGTGAAGATATTTCTTGTCATTGCCGTGCTCTAGCAATCAACCTAATAGCTGCAAACATATCATGATAATGAAAGTGCCTCATGGGCTTTATGCAACTTGCATTTATTTTTCTGATTTTTATTCGATACGATGAATGAATTCTAACAATCAAAGTTTGTACAGAGAACAATATGGTGCACACCACAATGAACATCCTACGTACTGTATGTGTTTTTTCGATTATACAGGCCACTTCATACAATGCTTTTTGAAATCTTTCTGAGATTGTGGTACTTTATGGATTCTTTTCACTAAACAATTATTTTTCTAATCAGCGAAAAAAGGGTATTGATTTGCCAATATTTATATTAAATTTAAATTATTATGCAACCTAGAACGGAAGGTCTCATGACCCAAATTTGGGTTGCGACCCACTATTTTTTTTGGACCTCTGCGTTACACTACCATGATGGTGTTGTTAAAGTGACAAAGTCAGCATTTTATTCAAACCACATCACTGCAACTAGACCTATAGCCACTTCTTCCTTTGCTGAATGCTTCTGCAAGACACTGAAAATGCTGGGGCGGGTCACGGGATGCTAATTGCCTAGCCTAGGCTAGGTCTAGACAACTCTAACTTGCTATCAGAAAGTTCAAAGGGCCAAGTTATTAACATGAATGAATTTACCGTGGGNNGCAAAAGTCTATTTTATTTCGATGCAAAGACTTTGTTCCAGTGTCAGTGTAGAAGAAAATCTAGAATGACAATTACTTAAAGGTCGAGCTTTTGCANCATTTTATACAATTGAGAAAGCTCTCGCAGGTCACAAGAAAAGCTTTTTGTAGGTCGCATGCAGCCTGCGAGCCGTAACTNTGTATCATGTTGTGCAGCCCAGCTNTGGGCTATTATATTATANGCTATAAGTGACCAACCTATCAATTCAAACTATAGAGGAATTTACTTTCNATTTTGAGTTTAACTTAAGTAAGCGGAAATATGTGCACACCTTAGCATTTCAAAATCAATTTCAACAGCAGTAGTATGTTACCTAAGAACGAGATTACAGGTAACATACTGTAGCAAACGAAACTTGGCCAGGTACTAGCCTATTTTTCAAAGCACATGACTGTGCAAGATTTAGATTACAAGATCTTTCGCTGTGCCATTGTTCAGAAAATGGTCAATTCTCAACTTTTTTACATGCTTTGTTTTTTTGACCGTTAAATCATCATACATATAGCTACAAAAAATACAATACACATGCAACAGGTGGAACCTGCCGCAACCTTCGTCACTAACTTACTGGCAGGGTTGCCAAATAATTTCCGTAGTTTTTATGGCCGAAATTCTAATAAAAAATGGCCAAAATGGCTGTTTTTTGAAGAAATTTTGGCCAAAAATGCAAAATGTTTTTACTATGGTAACTTATATAATCATAGCCTAGGGAACTCAAAATATTACGAAGGCACTATCTTTTTGCCGAAAAGATCTGGTTTGGCCAAGGAAGCAAGTTTTGAACCTAAAACAGCAATTTCTGTCATGAACTCAGGATTTCGCACTACAACTTGTTATTCATTATCTTAGTAAAAATTACAAACATTTCCTAAACACTATTTTGGATCAATACTTCTGATCTGACTCATTTGTGCTAGACAGGTTTGCAATTAACTTTTTAATCCAAAGACGATGCTAGATTTCTTTTAATCATGTGCTTCAAACATATGAACAAGAGATGTAATCCATTAAATTGATGATCATAATCACAAACTTAAAACCATCATTGATTAAGTCCATTATTATAAGAACGAAAGATTAGGAACACTTGAGAGCAAACATTGCGTTATATGACAGGTCTGACTGAAACACTTGTACAAAATTGAAAATGAAATCTAGGCTACTGATGCAAGCCTTGCGGCAAGGGATAAATAAGTACTGCACAACACACTTCAAAAGCTGTAAAAGGGTGAAATACCATGGTCGGTGTTACTGTAACAGAGACATGAAGTCGGTCCAAAAATACAAGAGCCAAAGGACAAAATATTTAGGCCTAATGAAAATTTCATTTTACAATCAAAAACTGAAAAATGGTTAAAAAATGGGCCAAATTTTATAAAATGGCCAAATGTGTTTTTTTATGGCCAGCGCATTTCAAAATGGCCAATCTGGCAACCCTGCTTACTGGGTTGAGTTTATTGAGTTGAGTTTATTTGGCGAAAGTAAAGAATTTCACTGGATCAATGGCAAAGCGCAGGTTCAAGTAAGGTGTTTTTCCCTAAAACAAAAACATCCAGCGGCGACTCGGCAAAGCAGAGGTGGAACCGGATCCCGAATACCGCAGTCGACTCCGGCGGGATTCTGCATTATACTTTCGAAACCGGAGGCAAAAATTTGTGAAAAACAGGACCCGGATCTGGAGTCACTTTTCTATTTCGGCAGTAGCAGGAGTCTGTGCGGATATTTCTTAGGTAAAAACATGGGTAAATCACGGTTGGATCGATGCTTGTAGCCGGAGTCTGAACAGGAGTCGGATTCTCACATTTGAAGAATAGCCGGACACGGATTCAAAAATTTTGGAACAGGAGCTGAGTCGGAATCTGAAAAAGTGACTCCGGCCACCTCTGCGGCAAAGTTGATCACCGTC
>JGI24022J15233_10005428_pt1 | contig 13521 bp, 9 predicted proteins | sample Ectturendosymbi2_FD_15233 | JGI IMG/M metagenome (IMG submission 15233) | reverse complement strand
CACACTCACTTTTTTGTCATTATGCGGTCACATTATTCGACATGCCTAGTTGTTTCCGTCCCCATACCCTAACATATGAAGCTGCAGCTGCTTTGAACAGTTGCCACTCCACGTCCGCGTCCGCTGTGTGTCTGCTGTGTATTTCGGAGTTCTCGAAACAAGGACGATACGCTGTCCGCAAAGGTCTTTCTTACATCATTGTCCGCCAGGGCCTCCCATTTCATTCGGTAGGACCTTCAGGTACTTCGCGTTTGTGTAGGCCCTGGCGGTTTTTCAAGGCGCAAGTTGCAGACCTCCACTTGGTGATCAGCGGACAATTCTGCACCCTTATGATACGAACATCCAACACTGAACGGAATATGTCAGCTGAAACTATGCAGAAATCAAGGAGTGGGTACAATATCTCAAAATTTTATAAATCGGCTTTTTTTCTAATATCCTTTGAACAGGATGCGGATAAATCCACGTTTATGCAAAAAAATTGTTTACAATTAATGGACAGTTATCCAAGGAAAACAAAAACACACTTTTTTCAGCTTATATAAACTTGCGGTGAGTGAATATTTGCCACGAAACAAAAATCTATTGCAAACTGCGTTATTCAACGTGACATTTTCCAATCAGTACGAATAACGTTTGTCCTATCAGCAGTTCAATTTATGGACAAAAAGTACAATAACTTAAACATCAAAAGCGACCAATTTGCTCATAAGATGGATTTCAAGATCCAAGTTTGCTGATCGTCATCGTTAATTTGAACTTAAAGATCGAAAGGGTTTTCCAAATCTCGGTAAAACTTTGCAACATACGTTTTGGTAGTGATTAATTTAACATCAAAAAAGCAGTAAATAACAAAAGGTAAAAATGTAGTCTGTATTTTAAAGATTTTTCACCCCAGTTGAACCCTTCGATAGTGCACAGATTTTTGTTAATGAAAAATGCTGTAGTCATAGTGGTGAGTTTTCAAAAGTTTTTGTTACTGACTTTAAGATTTTCCTTGAAACACATTTCATGTTTTCAAGGCCTTTAACATATTATTTCCTGTCTTCACTGAAATCTGCATACACTAATAAAATATATGTTACCGGCAATGAGATTTCTTATTTCCTGCTTGAATATTTCTATGTCTTCAACAGAACCAGGATCGCCTTTTATTCCTTTCAACCCTTTCAAACCTGGTGGCCCAATAGGTCCAGCGGGACCAGCTTTCCCAGGATTTCCTTGATCTCCTTTAGATCTGCTACCAATGTTACGAATGTTTGAAGCTAGAGGATTGTTTAAAGCATCATCTTCATCGTGATATGTGCAAACAAACCCAGCTTGTAGGCGCACAACGGACTGCACTAGCATTGCCAGGCAAATAAGCAAAACCTTTAGATACATTGTAAAAAGTTATTGTCTGAAAATAACAATGAGTTCAGCAAATCGTCTATTTTTCGATTAGCATTTTCAGTAGTCAAAACATTTTGTATTTACACGTTCTTCAACCAGACGCAGCTGAATAATAAGCATCGTGCAAATAACAACAAGAATTCTGGATTACATTACAAAGCATCGATACTTAAAACTGTCACGGATGACGCAGACTGATATTTGTGCACTTTTCATTCATTTTCGAATGATTACTTCCACTTTATGTCCCTCTGCTCAACATCAAATACAGAATGCCTCTTCTTTGCGAGAAAGCCTTGTTTTTATCACATACAACAATAGTTATTAAAGAGCATTTTTCGAAACAGGATATTGATATTTGGAAAAGCAATGACTTTTCAAACCAAATATTAATCGTCGGAACGGTTTTCACAAGTCATTTGAAATTTTATGTGTATGAACATTTGAAAATTGCCTTTGTTTGATCTTTAAGATTTAGATCACATACTTTTAAGTTTTCACAAGAACAAGAATATTTTATTTGATTGAACTAGCGCAGTCGAAACTGTCAAGCTTTCGAAGCTGTCAATATTTGATTGAACTAGCGCAGCCGAAATTGTTTTTTTGCAGTTATGTGTTGAAGATTTTCATGTAGTTAGGTCAGTAATGTCAAGCAATATCCCTTCTTTACACTATGAACAAATTTTGAAAAAACTGTTTTGACAAAACTATAGATTAGAAATCTTCGGAAAAAATTTAAGCCAGTGTATGGTGAAATTTCCTTCACAGTTTCTAATAAAATATGTGACAATGGTTTTGCTCCGCTAAACTATGTAAATTGACAAGAACCAAGCAAATTAGTGTTTTGCTTCCTATTATAAGAGTGTTTGCCAAATCCACGTCGAAAACAAACTTTTCTTTGAGCAAGAAAAGTTCAGTGCTTTGCCAAATCATAACTTCGATGCACCGTACACAAGCCGTTTGGACTACAACCGATAATTTAAAATTACAGCCCGTATTCATCATTGTTGCTTTTTCATCTGTATATTGCATTACTTTATCACCATCGCTCATACAATTGCAAACTTCCGAACGTCGCTCTCTTAAGACTTTTACATGAAAGAATATTCATTGAAGGAGCTTGGATGACGTGCATCTTGTCATTCGTGTAGATTGATCACAGCTAGATTGCGAAACGTTTTTTTTCTTTTATTGATTTTCCTACAAAGTAGTTAAAAACCCCTTTGTTTTTGTATTTCCAAAATGCAAGTTTTTATTGTACATAACATGAAATCATTTTCCTTCAAGATTTACTTTGCAATAATTCGAATGATGTTGATTTACTGAAAAAAGACGAAAAAATTAAACGTTTGCTATTATGTCCAGCGCTGCAGAGCCGGAGCCGGAGCTGAAGCCATGAATATTTGAAAGGTAGTTCCGGATCCGGATTCCTTCCTGATGCTAACGATTTTGCAAAATTTACTTAAACCTAGAATTTACCGAAAACAGTGATCTTTATAGCACGACTGAGAGCGATTGTTACGAGTTACCACAACATACTGCCACAATGGATCTGCGAGCTTTTGATGTTTCCTTGGTTAAATCATCGTAAGGCTGTGGCATCGTAGCTTGACAGCTGTGGTGTTACTTGCAGAAGTAAGAGAAACGCTGTAAACTACCACAACATCTTATTTTCTAGTCAGAATGATCAAACCGGAACTGTAGTGGTGTAGTGATCTAAAAGATTTAAGCTATAATTAGTACGTATATAATATTCACAGCTTTTGTAGCTGTGTAATCACGCTGATGGTTTTAGCAGAGAGTATGATTCAAATAAGATATCATTGCAGGCCTAAGCATGAAATGCACTGCACACCATTGTAAATTGAAACATTTTATTAGGAAACCACTAGGCTTACTAGCAGGGTTTACTATATTACTGGCAAAGTTCACCATGAGCCATTATGTTTGTTACTGTAGCATAGCATGGAAGACAAGCTATAACTAAATGGTAGCGAACTAGCATTGTTTTACATGGAAGTACATTTTCAAGAGGGCATAAAAATGCAATGTAAACAAATCTGGACTTTGCTTGAGGTTTTCATCTGAGGAAGCAAATTTTATGTTTTCAGCACGATAATCACACTTACTTTCTCCTACGGTTTGCAGGCTAATTTTTGTTTTACTTTGCCATTCATCACTGCTTAATATGAGTGCAAAAAGTAAAAAATCAGACGTTTTAAGCTATTTCAAGAAAGTCAAAGGTGAGTTTCTTGCTGGAAGCCATACTTTTTCTTCGAATAAACGGCTTTTCACCGCTTCTTGTCATTTGTGCTAATACATATGTGTGCACGTCAAGAAACAACACATGAGAGAGGTTACAGACAATATGTTTTGCGCTCTTTGCGTGGTTTGCCCGGTCAGACCTGCTAGCTGGAATCGCCAAGACTGAAACTTACAAAGCATGCAGCTGGTGCAAACACTTGGTCGATTGGGTCTGGACTGTGTCAAAACACTGGGTCACAAATCTATTTTTTCTAACAGACATTTTCTTGATTCCGTTGGTAACAAATAACAAAATGTCCTCAAGCACTAACAGCAAAACCAGTGACTGCCTTTCCAGAGTTTCTGCTGGGAACTGCTCTCTGAATCGTGTGAATTTGTGATTGTTGTTTATTCGCTGATTTTCTCATGGTAATAGCGCTGATTGTAAAAATCTACCAGATTAATTTGCCCTCATTGAAAACATAAAATATTGTAACTTTTACTGTGGATTAATTATCTGCATTAAGTGCATAAATTAGTCAGGGAATGTGCACATATTTTGTGAAATGTTTATACAACAAAATCTATGCTTTTCCCATCAATAGAACAGCTCTACAAAATAGACACAATGACGAAACAGACGAACCATTTCGATTATTTTTTATTATTATAACCTATACGTCATTGTTTTATAACATCGTGACACAAAATTAATTGTATTGTTTTTAGTGGCTTGTAAAAGCAAAGTTTATGTACCTCTGATTACAGAGGCAGTTTTTTGCAAATATATATAACTTATTGATTTCTGTTTGAAAAAGGGCTGATGACCTAGTAGGCAAAATCTATACTCTGTAAAGTGTCAGATCTTACAAGATCTTATTCTGAGTTTTTGTTGGGAAAGGTTTCCTTTCGATAGAGAGTAACTAATTGATATTTTAAAAATTCTAAGCATAAGCGCAAAATTTACAAAATATTGCAGCAGTTTCTGCAGCTTATAAGCTGCTACAAGAATGTTGATGCCAAGAACCTTTCATTTTGCAAAGCAAAACCTTCAATCCTTTCAGAAAGACAGTTCCGTGCTACTTCTATGTGTTTACTGCGGTAACCATCAAGGAAAATTAAGAAAAGAACAATCCAATTATTTTTTATTTTGAAGTTGACTGAAAACTACATGAGTGCTATAAAGTGGCTGGCAATCAAATTCATATAATCTCACTGAAAAAATGCAGCTTCTAGGCATACTTGCATCTTGTATAATCTGTTAAAATGCCACGTATGTTACGTCTTCAACCTTGCGGCTTTTTCTATTAAAACTTTACAAAATGTGAAACATATGCCACAAACTTAGCTCCATTACCGTGAGCTTAACTTTGTAACAATTTCACTGACGGAAAACGATACCAGTGAATATACTGTATTTCGATAATATAACCCAAAAATCTGACCATATCATTATTGCATAAAACTGGGCAGCTGCATTTTGTGAAACCATTTTTCAAGTTTTGTAAAACTCAGCAGACAATGAATGTTTATCTCTCTGAATGTTTGTCAAATTGTAATAAAAAGATATTTAAAACTCTAGCAATTGTGTCTGACAACAATTTGAATACCACGTGACTTCAAGTGCTAAAACATCAGATTGTTTATCTCTCAAACAACCAGACGAAATATTTCTCTACGCTTATTTGACTCAAAAAATACCAAATTTGTATCGCTGATAAGAATGTTTTCTTAAGCTAACTACATTGAATTACCACCCATTTTTTAAAAACAAATCGTCATTTTTAGCTACAACGTATGACAAGGAAAATGTTCGTTCTGCTACTTTTAAGTTTCCTGGATAGAAAACTGCATCTTGAAATTTGTGTCATATGTAAACTTTGCACCAACTGACAAACATCAAGTTTGTACAAACGTTACTGCCGAAAACATGTTGAAAATTGAAGACTGGAAATATTTCCATTCATTTTGCTTGGCCGTCGCAACCAAAACACTTAACAAACTCCTCAAAGAGCTTTAATCTGCATAAGTATATGCATGAAGTGCATGCAAGTTGAAGCCAGATGTTTCCTTGGCACATACTGTATCTCTGTGCAAAAGTCATGCTTAGACAATACACGTCTGCACCATTTCTTGAAACACAAAATACACCTACAACAGCGTTAAGATTGAACTAATGCAAGCTCTATGAATACTTTCAAGTTGCCATCACATTCTCATTTTCTGCTTGATGGATAAAAGTGATTGACCTTGGAAGACACAGAGATAAGATGCAGCTGTTTTCTGAGATCTACTTTAAATTTATTTATAGAGTAGGAACATGTGTGTTAATTCATTGGGGATTGCCCGAATCTTTTGGGAATGACTGACGTGAAGAGTATTTTCCTGGTTGGAGTGCATCACTTGAACAAACCAGCTAAGAAAAGAATAGACAATTATTTGTACCTGAATTGTCGCAGAAAGTTGTGAAAAGCATCTCTTTTTCTAATTCTGTTTTCGAGAAGGCATCGATGATTAGGCTTCTTATTTCATTGGCCTAAACTACTGTCGGATTCAAAAGTTACAGAAGCTGAGGATTCGTGAAAAGAACTAATCTAATTTCTGTTCCAAAATTATGTTTTGTTTGAAATACAATACCTTGAAAGACTCACAAATCGTGTTATAATCGTGTTGATCTAATCTGTTTTGTTGTTAGAAATTTTGCGTCCGTCGAACTCCTGATGTTGATAATAGTGGACGCACGTTTTATTTATTCCTTTTTACGGTGACTGTTCGTTTGATTAATAAAATTGAAATTATTCCCAAAAAACAGTGAATAAAGAGAGACGATGGGCCTCGAGGTCATTAAATTGAGGCCCTCAAATAACACGAACATGTGAACAAAAAACGGGGAACAACAACAATAACGTCAGCAACAAGAACAAATTACTTATATAAGGTTCGGTAAATTTGTTAAAAGACAGTGATGCAAATTAACGCAAAATTCAGTCCAACAATAATAGGTTAAGGTCGAGGAAAGCTTTGGCGAGTATTGCGGGAGGACGGTGTTGACGAACGCCTTTTGCCAGCCGTCAAATCTTTATCCTCCTACTCAGAGGTTTGTGACTGTGCCAGCGGTGTTAAATCTCAGCTGTTTACGCGGGTGTTGCACTCCGACCAGAGTGTGTGTTATCCCTATTCATAGTCTGCATGAGTTGACTACTCATCCACAGCCAAGTCTACGAAGATGTCACTGTTGGGAACTGCACGATCAACTGTTTGCTCTTCGCAGACGATTTGGTGCTGCTTGCATCCTCTGAACATGGCCTCCAACATGCACTTATAGGTTTTCTGCTACGTGCGACCAAACGGGAATGAAAGTCAGCAATGAAAACACGAGGGATTATGTTTCTTCAGAAACCCAACGCCGTGGATGCTGCAAGTAAGCAGCAATACACTGCAGCAGGTTGAGAAGTTCAAGTACCTTGTCTTGGGGTGATATTAACAAGTGACGGAAGGCGGAATAAAGAGATTGATACACGGATTGGTAAAGCAAACGCAGTTCTGCGTTAGCTTCATCGCTCTGTGGTCACAAAACTGGAGCTTTCAAACACCGCAAAGCTGTCAGTTTTAAATAGGTCTTTGTTCCGATCCTCATCTATGGTAATAAATCTTGCCCATAATGACTGAAAGTTTGTACAACTGCTCAAATACAAGCGGCAAAGCTCTGATTTTTGTGAAAAGTTCACGGTGTACACTGTGAAATTTGTATAACCTTGAATTTCGAACCACTTCTCCGAATAGAAAGATCTCAGCTGCGCTGGTGTGACCACGTGACCAAAATCTGACATATAAGATTGGCGGGGCAATCCTACTGGTTACACTCAACGGGAAAGCAGCCCAGAGGTCGACAATGGAGCAGGTGGCTTGATTACACCACCGAGCATGCTTTATCCGGTTTTGGTGTGGAGCCAGCAGAACTATCAGAGATTGCTAAAAACCTGAGGTATTTCGAGTCCACGTAGGGCCGCTGTTACCGCGACCCTGCCCAGAGGAAAAGCAGATGTGAAAATGAATGAATGAATGAACAAGGTTAGAGGTAAGGTTACTATAATGCTGTGACGTCATGCAAACCCAGTTTTAAGTCCAGTTTACTGAACATGGTACTGCCATTGATGTCGTGCAGCAAATTTTCAACTGTAGGCATTGGGTGGTGTTCTCGGACAATAGCTTCGTTGGCGCGCCTCAAATTGACACAAACGCGTACATCCCTGTCCGGTTTTGGTGCAACAACCAAGGGCGAGACCCACCTAGTTGGCCCGTTCGTAACTGGCTTAATAATATCATACGCCAACAGCTCGTCGAGTTTTTCATCGACTTTCTCCCTCAGCCGAAATGGAGTTCGTCTCATTGGCTGGGCGACCGGTTTAATGCTCTTATCAATATGTAAATGAACGGAATAATCTGTGAGCAAGCCCACGCCGGTGAACAAATCTTTGTACCGGTAAATAATCGAATCCCTGGACTCAGGATAGTGATCAACGTGACTGTCTTGTGGCTCTACTCTCAATAAGCCCAAACTCATGGCTTACTGTTTTCCCAGCAGCGTAATTGCATCTCGTTGAATTACCACAAATCTGTAGTGCACTTTTCATTCGTATCTAGTGAAACAACATCGGTAGTAACAAATCCGTGAATTGACAGCGGTGTCTCACTACCATATGCAAACAAACGAATCGACTCTTTCCTGAAAGACCCCCGAACTTGGGATTGCTTTAAGTTTTCCCAAGTCGCCTTGCCCATTAAATTATAAGAAGCTCCAGAGCCAATCATAGCGTTTGAAATTGTCACCCCTCCCACGCAAAGGCGTGTGGCATGTTCATTCCCTTGCGGCACTACCGAATACGCAAACGTCTGTGAGTCAATCGCATCATCCCAAGCCGTGTTTACACCACTTACTTGATGTTCGCTGATTTTGACTTCACTTGGGACTGGGGCTGAGAAAGTTTTCTGCACTTATTCTTGAAGTGTCCGAATTTCCCGCAGTTAAAACACTATTTTCCTTCGCTGGGCATTGAGAGCTTTTGGCCCGGCGACCCTTCCGCCCACAACCATAGCACACTATAGCAGGCCTGTCTGACTTCGCATTAGTAGACGAACGTACTCGCCATCCCCGCGATGCGTCCTTACGCTAGGGGCCCGAAACAGAATTCACTGAGTTCGGCGCATCGTGATTATCGGCTGCCTGTTGCTTCTCGCCCATGTGCGGAACCTGGGACCGCAACGTCTCAAACAGTTTTGCTTTTGCAAGTGCTGTTTCTAAAGTCAAGTCCTCCGTTTCAACGAGTTTGTGCTTTAACTCAAGGTTGCACAAATTAGGAACAAGTTAGTCAAGAATAACTGTGTCAACTAGGTTAGCGTCCCCTAATTCACAAACTTCTGCCTTTTCACGGAGTCGCAATTCAAACCGGGCAACAGATTCCTCTTTCTGCTGTCGCATAGCAGAAAATAAACATCGTTCGTACAACAGATTAGGCTTACGTTCGAATTTTGCTTCGAATCAAGCAATTGTTTCGTCAAACGCTTTCGCATCAGCGTTGGGACCAGCTATGGCATAAAACGATGTCTGCGCTTATCGTCCTGCTCGATCCAGCAAAAGAGCAACTTTTCTGCCATCATCCGCAATATTATTATCTCTGGCATGGAGTTTAAAACTTCTTAACCAAAATTTCCAATTCCGTGGCATTTGCTCAAAGTCAAATTTCTCACACAATGGTGGTAGGGACAGGAAATTCTGCGACATGACTTGCAAGTCCACTCACTGTCAATCAAGTTGGCAAAAACACAGTTCTTCCAAGTACAGACCGCTGGCAGAAAATCAATTAATAACAAGCCTGTTCACCGTTCACCTCGTCGCCAAATGTGAACTGCCTTATCACACGAAAACTCGTGCTTTACGCTCGGTGTACTATGACCATATATGGTAACATGACAGTCCATGCGTGTCTGGAACTCGTGACATGACAACACTGACGTCACAACATTACAGGTACATGTAAATATTTGAAAATAATACACAAATATTGAAAAAGTTGAGAAAGTTCATTCAACACAGTTTCATACCAGTTAGAACCAGCTGTGTTAATTAACAAAATGCTATAACCAGACGAAACAAACCAGATATGCATATAAAACGAAATTTGCAAATAAGCATGCTGGTGACCGAACAGCGAATACAACGCTGATACATCATCATTGTTCATGGCCCACCGTAGGAGATGATCGAAGAGTGCGGCATGACAAAAAATCCACCATTTAACAAAAGTTCTGCCTGCTACAAACCAGAAAAAATAGCTTCAAGCTTTTTTTATTTGACCATGGAAATTTCGTTTCATGTCGTTACTTAGGGGAGTAAAAATAAGTAAAAAATTAATTCAAGAAAAATTGCTAAAGAAAGGTTTAAAGTCATTCTTGCAAAATCGTTGTGATTGGTCTAAGAATTATTTTTAAAATCAATTACTCATTCATATTTCAGTCCACGTTGGGCTTTTATGCTGCAGCAGCACTCTTCGAATCTGTAGGTTGCAGCAGAAAAGTAGTTGTCGCTTTATAATTTGAGAGGAACTTACTTTGTTTTGGGGATTCATTTCACAGGCATCAGTTGCACGAACTGAAACACTTGTGAATAAATGCTGTTTTTTTCTCCAAATTGCGTTCAATGACCTTATTTCACTTCGCACAAAGATCGGGCAAGCTAAATTAGAAGGTCCGATGGTTGTGTTGGGAAAGGAGTTGCTCTGTGTGTGAACTGCAACGAATTCACCCAGCTGCAAAACTTGTTCTAAAAATGCCACCTGCTCGTTTAATGCTATTCAACTTCATTAAAGCCGTGTTTTATGTCGAGCAGCGCGTTTTAGATCATTTGAAATTTCGACGATGTTGCGCAACCAAAATAATTGCGTCTTCAGTTCTTTCCACCCGTGTCAAATTGCTGCATCTCTCCAGCTACCCACAGCACGACAACACGACTATTTTTGGTTTTAATAGAGGTCTCACCATGTCTGCGTTCTACGTTTTGCCACGTGACACCCTACGTACCCCTTTCTTAACTTTTTGCTTTTCTTTATTTCACATGATTTGATGCCTTTCCAGTGTAATACTGATACACGCCAAACACAAATATAATAGGTCATGGTAGTAGGAACATCTGGTTTATGCTGTTAAACTTTTGAAATTTCTCAAATTTCTGTGCATTAAGTTCCTTTGGCATTCAGCTAAATATCACTTGGGTTGACTTCGAACTTTTCAGGATCTGCAATAAAATATTCCACCTATTTCTTGTCCATATAATTTCCTGAGCGATAATCGTTCTCTCTTTATAGTTTCAGGCATTTCCTCATGGGTTGTCATTTTATCGATTCTGCAAAAAGAACTAAAAAATTTACACGCACCAATAATTACTTGCAAGGGCTCAAAGCTTGTTTGATAATTGGCAAAAAACTAACATTTGTTGCGTAAGTGATAATGTTAAGTTTGTGTGAGTTGTTCCGACTCCTTCAGAATACTTCCACAAAGAAACACTTCAGTTATCATCAACGATCCCGCGTTGTCTTCCACAGTGAGAGATGTGTCTCATTCAAGTTCTCCATGGCGCGATGAAGTTTCATGAAATTTTTGTGAAAAACGAGTTAACATCAGCAGAACTGAGTGAATCGCAATGCGAGGGTAAAGTGGCAGAAGCAGCCGCAGACTCCGACGAACGCTGACTCAAAGACTGGCATTCGCTCAGCAACTGAGCATTTTCAGCACGCAGTTTGGAGACAGTCTGGTTCAGGTCCTTGTTTCCTTTCTGCAAGCGAGTTATTTCGAATTCCATCTCTATCAATGCAGAAAGAATAGATTTATTGTGGGAAGCATGTGAACGAAGCACATGTAGGTTGATTCGCAATTGCACACAAGAAAAGAAAACGATATTTTTCTTTTGCAAGCGAGAGTGCCAAAGCATAAAAAATGCCAAGATACGTCAAAACATTTCATTGTCCTGGACTGAAGTCAAATCTTTGAATTTTCTTAAACTGAAGCTCTACTACTATAGAGCTACGTGTGCAGTAATTCATAATTAACTAGTGTGCTCCACATCACACTTTTATTGGTTCTGACCTACGATGAAAGTTTTGAGACTTGGTTTCAGTTCCGAAAACGTGTCTCGAGGCTCGTTTTCGTGAGCTTCGGTTTCGTTTCGAATGATGCAGGTTTTGGCGTCATGCGCTTTTGTGTCCCGATACTTGGAATACTTCATAAACATAACTTGTAAAGGTCACGTAGCTCAAACTGTTCTTTGTTTGTCTTTTTTTGGAAGAAGACTCAGCAAAATACTTGAAAAAATGAATAGCGTTTGAAAAATCAGTTCTCGGAGGTGTCACGGCGAAGGACCAGATCAACTGTTGCAGAACTTAACACAAAGTCAACTTTCATTCACAAGCCGAAAAATATCGACTTCGGTCTCGAACATTCAGTCTTTGTCAAGACGGTTTTGAGAGAGTCTGGGTCTCTGTCTTGAAGTTTAAAAGAGGTCTAGGTCTCGAAAATTACGGTCTCAATTAAGGCGTTGGTTGCTTAGCAGAAATTAGACATTTATGCTGCTCGAAAAATCACAGCAAATATGAAACGTGCTTACATCGCATGATACGCATATTGCGTATCACACTATTTGAAAATGCTTGTACATACTATGAAGATAAAGTACATTTGAAAGTGTTGCTAACCACAGAGTGCTATTTCAAAGCTTAGTAGATGTTTCTGCCACTGTCAACAGTTATATTAACTTTTCCGCTTCAAATTTTTAGGTTTCAAATTTCAGAAACCCTCGGTTTGTGCCAAACACAGACAAAAAACATTATTTGTCGTACAAAATGGAAATTCGTGCTTCCTCAAATGAAGGTTTTGTTACTTTGCGAAGTGATGAATTAGCAATAATACGTCTAAAAATCAGTGAATCTGAAGAATTTCTGTGAAGCAATATTGGCAAGAAAACCTAAATATATTAAACAGCATAAAACTTTTTAATCGATATTTTAAGAAAAGGGCCCAGGGCATTTCAAAAGGGGTTCCGAGGCAAGTTCCTCATTTGCCTCGCCCTAATTCCACCCCTGTCAGGGGGTCAGGAAGGTGACGAAACTCTAAATTGAGCGAGTGTTTTTAATTTCATGAAATTGCTCTCCCTTTGATAAGTAGATTGTCGATATAACCAAACAATGGCTATTGTGTCGTCACCAGACTGATAGCATGAGTTGCAGCCGAGAGCAAACTAAGCCTCTTTTTCGTTGCAGGGCTATGAAGGCCGCAGTGACAAAACATTTTTATTAAATAATTTATAAAGCGTTTTCACTCCAAGAAATAAAAAGCATGTTAATAAAACATGTTTTTGAAATCTTTTGCGTGGAGGTCACAATATACATGCCCGCGGATAGCAATTTGAGAGTGTTATCTATTCAAAAAGTTAGAAGGGGGCATTTTAGCCGATAAGAAACAAATAAGACCGACAAGAGTCAAAATAGATATTTATTCAGAAAGGAAATTTTACATGCAGAGAGTGCACCACAAAGAACGACTAAAACTAAACCATCATTTACCAGCTAGGTGGTACAGTGCGCCACTAAAGCTGGTAGACTTGGTTCGATTCCCTGTCGGGTAATACCGAAGTGGTGAACAACTGCACTTGCGCCTTGTCCAGCCTTCTGCTCAGCGCTAATTGGTGATTGCAAAGAAAGAGTTAATGCGCGGTGCTGCCATTGACTTGTCACCAGTGCAGCATTCACTGCGAAAGTAGCTGCGTGGCCCACGGAAAGCTTTCTGTATTTGTCTTGGGTTCGACCAGGCCCGTAACCAGGGGGGCGCAGAGGGGAG
>JGI24022J15233_10005426_pt1 | contig 13524 bp, 7 predicted proteins | sample Ectturendosymbi2_FD_15233 | JGI IMG/M metagenome (IMG submission 15233) | reverse complement strand
CGAGCAGTTTTCGAGTTTGGCGCGCGTCCATGCGCGGCACGGGAAGTGGGAGGAGTGGGTTTGATTGAAGCCACGTCGTCTCTGTTGTCTGCAAACACAGGAAGCTTCAACTAATTGCTAACGACGCAACTCGCCGCGGGAGCAACACAATACGGAACGACACAGCTTTGCAATATGTTCGATATGCACTCCTGTGTATTGTTTGCGTGTACATTACGAGTCGTGTAATGCGCACCGTATTGCATTTCGCACTTGATTCACATCCTATCTTCACACACTGATGGGCTAAATAATATGCTGAGAATCTTCGAGAGACACCAGTAAAAGGAAAACATCTTATTAGCGGCAGAGCAGTGTTGCTACCAGGGGTCTGGCAGTTTGTTTCATTAACGTTAACTCTATTCACAGTCTAATATTGTGTTATAAACAAAAAGCTAGAAATCAATGGTTGATTCCATGTTTTTGATGCCTCTTCGTCGAAAAATCACCTACACATTTTAAACCACGCGGAATTCATGAAAGTTAAGCAATTTTTCAAACCGTCGCATTCAGCAATTTTCGAACACAAAGCACGCTGCCACGCGACGTCTTTCGCCAGCCGAGTGACCTCTCCTTCACCCAAATACATCTCATTGCTTCTACTATATTTCGGGCTCGCATCTCGTGATCTACGGCAAGAGCTTAGCGGTTTCATGAAAAGCAATGCTTTGGTGAATGTGACTTCACGTTGTTTTCGAAACACGTGGAAGCTTCACAGCTGGTTCCCGATCAAATACCGCCAGGATTTGCTTTAACTGTTACTACGTTGTTTACAGGCTTACTTTCTTTTGTACTGCCTCACACACCAGGAAATGTAACATAATTAAGGAATCGTAAAGAGCAGTGTTTCTCGGATTTTCACAAATTCCTCCGAAGTCAATCGTGCGTCATCCGTGATGTCATCACACACTGTCACCTATCCCGCTAAGTCAAGTGATTATAAGCCGTCAAGCCACTGCGTCTCAGTTTTTAACGTTTTTGTTTGTTTCTGCATCGCCATTCTCCCTACCTACCGACAACAAAAAATTGCAGCAAACTCACTGCAGTTCATACTTCATCATGGTGACGAATGTAAAAGTGTTTGCCAAAAATGTCTGTCACTATCCCTTTAACTTCGTTTGCTTTTGTTAGTATTTTCTCATCGTCACTCGTCAGCACTTTTGTTTTTCGTGTATCAAAGCTGCAGTTGGGTTACCAACTTCAACACAGTAAGTGCTCCTGTAGTTAAGGTTTTATAAATGAAAGAACAAGTCTATATTTGAAACAAACGAGTAGGCGATGTGTGTTTTGCAGTCAATAGTTAAAGGCATGAAACTTAAATCTGAATTGCCTGTTGAGCCAAACTTTATTGGTAACTAGCAAGGACTAAAATGCTAGTATATCACAGGCAATAACCCAGCAACGTAACGTTGTGCTATCAAAGGTATTTTGCTCCGTGTATCAAGAATTTTGTAGGTATGATCATAGTAGATTGCAATGCAGCTGAATCTGTACATAAAAAAACTGAGGCCAGGCTACCTGGCTGTAAAAGAAAAACGAATGATGAGGTCTTGGCTTTCTTTTGAAGGATCTGACCTGCACTTTTTCACCGTCCGAAAGGTAGTAGCAGATCTTAGTATGCCTGAAGAACTTGCTCTGCACCAACAAACAGGCAGGCAGCTGATCACTGTCTTTCCTCAAAAATTTCCATTAAAACAAAGACCGTTCATTTCTATAGTTTTCATTCAAAACTGTAGCTGGAACTAAACAAGTAGTCACTGAAATCAAGAACGCATTTCATAAATTAACAAATTCCAATTTTCATTTCACCATACATAATGATCATCACATGCTGCTCACCTGCTACAATATCACCAATGGTTGTTGAACTGCACCGACATGCTGAACAGTCCCACTTTCCCATTGGTTTCACTCTGACTTCAGGATGGTGGCAGCTCATGTGGTAGGCCTTGTCACAGGAATCACAAAACAACATTCTTTCTGCATCTCCAGCAGTGGAGCACACCGTGCATGTTTTGCACTCTATACACTGCCATGGATAGGACAGTGCTTTTTCCGCCAAAGACTTTGAGTACCTGCAACGCAGAAATTTCTGAGATTTCTCTGTGTCAACTTCACAAAAATCTCAAAGTGTATATTATTGCAGTTCACGCACTTCATGCAGCTTGGATGAGCTTTCGCTTGGCAGTCAGCGCAGAAGAGCATTTGCTCAAAGATCCCATCTTTATTGTGGTCAGCATCATGCAAGCAGAAGTCACAAACAGGAACCGCTAATCTGTACACAAGCACAAGCTATTATCCAACAAATACACCACAAAAAAACAATCCTAGCTGTAACCAGAAAGCTAATGTCAAAATATACCAATTACATTTATCCCAGTTTTTTTTACGGAACATGTTAGGTTCCTGATATGAACTTGTAGGGACCCGATTTCTCTGACTCTAGGGACCCGATTTTCTCTGATTCTAGGGACCCGAATTGGGCCCCTAAAACACCTTAAAAAACTGATTTATCCCCTGTTTTTAGACGAGCTCTCAGCTCCTCAGTCTGCATCAATGCTGTTCAACATTTTCTGTTATGGTGCACACTTAAAGATGTTGTGACGAACTCATGCACCCTATTTACGTGAAAGGTAAACCAAGGTGAAAAGCGATATGAAAATCATCCTGCACAGTACACTACAATATTACATAAAACACACAACAAAATCGAGGAAATAACATTTAATGACTTTTTGTTGTTGCATGTTATTAACCAACACCTCAAACCAAGAAATAATCTTTTCAATTACTCCCCTCATCAATGACTCGATGTGTGCGATTGCTTTATCGTTACAGATGATTAACAAGTTAATATACTTGAATTTGTTACTGGGCAGGGTACTAAAGTTCAGCAACATGATCAGCATTCCAAACTTTGACAAACGCACAGCATGATCACATATAGCAGCATCTGCTGTTACAAGTATAAGTCACGAACTTGGCAATAACTAATCTCTGATGTCAACATTCAAGATCAGCTGACAATTTAATACTGATAGGCTATTAATTGACGCTTCTGTTAATCAAAAGAAAAGTTTGTTTGCACACATAAATTATTATTCTGCTAGACTTCATGAACAGCAAGCTACTACTACATGCAAGTAGGATCATACCAAAAGAACTTGCATTTAGAAGTACCCAAATACTTTTCCTCTGTAGACTACTCATTTACAGCTTTAACTTTTTCAACAATAATTTGATTGAAATTATGTTTACTAATGGTTGAAGACAGTTTTAGGATGGGCAGTTTTATGAAAGACTAAGTCTCCACAATATTGCTGCTTTTTGCATTTGCCAAATCTTTGCAGAGATTTGCCTGGAAATGTAACTTTGTAACATTATAAACTTGGCACACAAAAAGCGGAAGTGCTAAATAGCCTTATCATGAAAATCACGGCCAATGAAAATGATACAAACGACATACTTTCGATAACTCCTGTTATCATCATCAGTGCATTGCAAATTGAACTGCAGTGATCATGCTGCAGGTTCTTATTGGTCACTCAGGAGAAAAGCGTTGTAAAAAATGAAAAATGCGAAGGGCTGTTTTGCTAGTGACGTAGTGGCGTGAAGCATACGTAGTCACATGACTCAGCTGGATACATGCCGATGGTGATGGTGTGTGATGTCATGAGTGAGGCATGAAGCTCTGTTAGCAAACGTTATGTCATAAAGCATTTTGTCGGGACTATCGCACTGCAGTCTGATTATGCATGAAGGTTCTGTGCACTAGGAACAGGACAAAGCATTTGTGTTAACCAAACAGAGTCAGAGACAAAGTAGCAACTTGGGTTTCTGAACACTCGATGCAGAGCACCAGCATAACACTTTTATGAGCAAATACTGCGATATATATCAGCGGAATTTTGCTGATACGATACATCTGCAACAGTGCAACATCGCCATATTGGCCGATATATATCAGCATGTCGAGCTCTAGTATTTCATACATCGGTCAAGCTCTAGTATTTGGTACTGCCACATGGCTGATACCTCATTGTGGCAGAACCTTCATCAGGCTGATCACTTAACACATTGGATACCGAGTGTTTTCCACATGGCAATATCCATGGTTACCGCATGGCTTTAGCAAGAAATTCAATTCCCAGAAAGTAGATACTGCAAGCGTTTTCCAGCTTCAGGCTAAATGGTAAACCTGACAAACGTTTCGTTGCCTTTACACTCATCAGTTGCCAACATATCAAATCGTTTCCCAAACATTTTAGGCTACCACTGCAACAAGCCTGGGCCTACCACAGCCACTTTTTTGCAAAAGTTTCTATTCATTGGAAGCATTTTTTGAGACAATAAAAGCGTTGTGATCGGAAAGCCCGAGCGTCCATACAAGACTTTGCAAGGTCATAAATACACGCGCAGAAATGCGAACAGAAAAATGCATTCAGCACAAGGTGTGACTGTTAAGTCACATGATACATGCAAACACAGTGTGAACATGTGAACGGTTTGTGCCCAGCAGGATGGCTCAACGAGCAGTCTATTACAATGCATTGATTCCAGAGCATACTGTATGTACCTGTCCACATAGTTGGGCCACTGGCTGCAACAAAAGCAGCTAACACTGGCATTAAGCAATTAAAATTTTTGAACATGCCTAATTACACTTACATAAATGTTTGCAATACATTCTTTAGCATTTGCCAGCATATCAAAGTACTTCCAACGCACAAAATTGCAGTCCTGTTCCAGTGGACCAACTTGAAAGAATCATGCTTTCAAGCAGCCTCTGAACCACAAAGAGTTTGGATTCTCATTCCAAGAATCCAAGACCTAATATTGAACTCAGTCTAGGACCATAGTTTCAGACTGTTTACAGAAGCGTAAATTTACATTTGCGAGAGCATTGGACAGCATAAACATAAATTTACATCTGCCAAGCATACCTTGGATGTAGATTTATGTCAGCCGGTACTGAAAATGTTGATTATAGAATTCTCAACCAAGCCTCAGCAAGGATTACATTCAATGAATTTCTTACTTAATTAGTAGACTACACTTTGTATCCTCCAAAGGATTTTAAGGAGAGACATGAACAATACATTGGGTTCAGTTGCAAGAGTTGAGAAATATTTCCAACCTGCCTGTGGGTTCTGCATATACACTATAAACTAATTGCTTTGCATGGCAGAAGAGCTCAACCTGCTCCTAAAAGAGACTTCTTTATCCGTAGCTAGTAGCTGGAGCACTGTCAGATGTCACCACTGCAGGCCAGAGTGGACCAGGGAATAATGATGGCTAAAGAGTGTCTGATTTCCCAAAAACAGAAGAACTTCCAAACTGTAACCTCATTCCCAAATGCAGTTCAGCACTGTACTAAGGACTCAGGACCACAAAACTTGGAATTTAGACAGTAGCATTTTTAGGCTCAGTGTTTCTACAAAGCACAATATGAATTCAACCTAAAATTTCCACCACACAGTTATATGTTTACATATAAAGAGCATAATGTTTCGCAAAATATAGGTTGCGTGTCACTAATGTTCCTGGTTTGTTGATGCTCTCTATGATACAGCTCAATTTACCACATCATTACAACGAACTTGCACCTAAGTTGATAACTCATCATAACAAAATATTTATTTACACATTTCTGCAAAACATAAACATAAGCTAATTGTGAGCTAGCACAACAGACATGACTAAAATTCATTACAACACAGAAGAGATGGCTCTCTGCCTGAAAACTCAGCTCACTTTGATAGTTTGCGTTCACTGCAACAGTTGTTGGTTGTTGGTTGTTTTCTTTTGCTGATGTGCCTTGGGCCCAAATTAAATGTATCAATTCTTTGAAGTTGACATGTTGCTGAGCTCAAGTTTAGCCCTGAGCTTACAGGCTGGCACGATTTTGCTTCTTTAGTTGGGATTTCTTACATGAGTTTATAATCTGATTTATTCTGTAAGCTACAGGTAGCACTTTGAAGAGTCACCATTTGATGATAAAGTTTCTTTGCAACCACTCAAGGTTGCAGTCAATCTTTTCCATTTTTAACTTCCATCTGCAGCTTCAGTAATAAAGCTTGCAAAGACCAGCCCAAAACCTTTGAAACTGATTTGCTTATTAATTGAAGCACTACAAGTTGCCACACTTCATTTTAAATTAGTACATGCTTAATGCCAGTTATCAACCACAAAACACCAAGAACAGCTAAATTATGAAAAACAACCTGCTTCACCTTGAGTGCAGATTAACATTTTGATTTTCCATTGCTTGTCTTTTAAACATTTCAGCAGTCCCACGGCACTTTTTCTTAGAGTGTTTTGAGTACTTTTTGAAGATCTTGTATCTTCTGGCTGGCACCTTCTTAATGTGCAGCATTGAAAATAAATAGCTTTTCTAAACTATGACTTAGGATATATCTGCATTTACATAATTTGATAATCAATACATTATAAACAAGAAAATAGGATAAATGCCTGCTGATAAAATCCTTAGAAAAACATCTAAAGGCGAATCATCATCATTACATGAAACATTTTTACCAATATTTGAAAAAATAGGCTTTAGATTTTCGACTAGTACGTTCACCAGGCTTTGACTTGACCTTGTGTATACTAGAGGCGGATCAACTACATTATTTTAGTTTAATCACAACTACTACTACTTCAAAATGATCAATTGCATTGTACTACAATATTGCTCTCTGAAGAAAAAATCAAATTATAATTATAATTACACTAACAGTTTTAATTAAATATAAATCACAATCACATTTTTTTAAATAGAATAAGAGAATGAAAAGAATTCCTACAGATACCCTATGCTCAATGTTTGATCAAATTAAATTTGCTTTTCTTAAAAATTTGAATTTTTTTAAATACTACATAGTTGTTGCCATAACTTGAATAAGCAGCAGTACTGGTAGTTTTAGTAAGTTTGGACAATAGTGGTGAAGTGATTCAACAGTGGTTTCAGCAGAGTTTTCTTGATCATTCATATTCAAAATGCTGTAATTTTTTGCAATAAATGGTACAATATATTCGTACTTTGGAATCGGCCTAAAACCAGCAGGTGTGGGTTGCCTAACCAACGCCCTAGCTCCTCCACCGATTGCGCTAGAGAGCTGTTCAAGGGCTCAAACGGATCGGGCCTGTCTTCTAGTCTGCACTCGAAAAAAAATTTTTGGTTGGAAGTTACGGATTTTTTGTTAGTGACGTCATAAGCAAAGTAGTTTTTGGGCCATTTTGGCTCATGTTACTTGGCCTATGCTAAAGTATTTCACTGAAGTTTTTATTGGAAACTAGGCTCGAGTCCAAGTCTTTTGAGCTTTTGATCGACTTTCTAGCGTTTCTGGTTCAAAAGTTATGATCTACTAAAATAAGCAAATTAATATGTAATTAACCAATTAGTCAAATATTTTTATTACTTCAGATCATAACTTTTGAAACAGAAACCCTAGCAAGTCATTCAAAGTATCAAAAGACTCGGATTGTAGCCTAGTTTCCAATAAAAACTTCAGCGAAATACTACCATCTAACGGTTTGGGCCCACGGCCAGATGAAGTGGGCCAAGGTGGTCCTCCACTTTTGACGTCACTCACAAAAAAATCCCCAACCCCCAATCAAAACTTTTTTTCAATTGCAAACTACAAGACTTGCCGAGTCTTTTGCTCTTTTGACCAGGTCTGTAGCGCTTAGCGGACCGGAGAAATTCCCGTGCAAAGCCACGTGCAATCCGGCTGTTTTCACATGAACCGCTTGAATTGATCTGGGTGCAAAAGTGTTAAAAACCAAGCACTGCTATAAACCTAAACAGCTAAAAACTTCTGCAAAGCATAGACTGATTCCAACGACTTTTGGGTCTAGTGTACAATTCGCCCTCCCTATCTTCCTGGACAATGACATCATCAAATGACATTGGTGGTGAAAGAAGATTGCAGACAAAATGTGGTAATGACATCACCACCGTGTCATGAATACACGGCTGTACCGCCTGCCAATGTTAATGACCTGTACATTACGTATCTAAATACATTCATTATAGAGATAATTGCGTTTCGTTTTTTTAAATCCAAGTCCAATCTGACAATTTCATTCAAAATCTAATAAACTGACAGTTTCAAAATCCAAATCCTGTTTAAATCTGAAATTCTACCAATGTGTTCTGCTAACTTAGGCAAAATAGCCCCAGCACAGTGTCTGTCTCATGAGGCAAAATAGACACTACCAAAAAATACCTTGGATTGGAAACAAACGCAAGTTAACTTATGCTCATCTTTTTTTGGTTCGCAACACTACAATTGTGGACACTTTAAAGACTTCAAGGTAAGCACTATTAGCATCAAATGCAATGAGAAGCTCAGTTACAATGTGTAAGATTAGATATCAAATCAGACAAACCAAATTACCAGGTACAGTATGCAGCACATGCGAATCATCAGCACTAAGCTATACATATAGAAAACACTGTACTAAAGCGATTATGGGTCAAGGAAAGGGACAGAATCCATGAAAGTCACACGAATTCCCTAGCTTTGATGACATGATAGATAATCATATATGGGGCGATTACATCACAAATGTTATCGATTACGATTACTTTCCACATGCTCGGTTATGATTATATGAATAAACAATATCGCAATGTAATTGATTATGATAGTATTGAAAGTAATCACAATCGCGATTACATTTGTTTTGAAACATTCTCAGAAACAAAACCCATTTGTATGATTTCACATAAGCTTATTTTCAGACAACATACGATATGAATGAATGCAATAAACGAAATCACCAATCTGTAAGGATTAAGCACTGGACAAAAAATCACATTAATTGTTGACTGAGATGTTTGTGCAGACAACAAATCTGCTGCATAACTAGAAGTTTGAGCCGGAGGAAAAACTTAGCTGAAAGAAGCCCACTGGCCACTGTGAGGGACCCACTACTAGCCAACACTCAGAAAAAAAAACTTGAGAAATGATGGTGAAACCGGATGTGGATGGCTATACTAAAACCCGAAATCAATGGAAAATACACCGTGGAGTATTCCTCACTTTCAATCAGCTTAATATTGTGTTGACGTTGGAATTCTCTCCCAAAAAATTTTCTGTGTCCGATGCTGCCACTCAAGTAACTTATGTAAGTTTGTTTAGTATTCTTCATCTTTGATCTACCAACTGTATTATACTTCAGTAGAATATCGAGCCTTTTAAACTCGAAATTCATAAATTCATAAAGAAAACAATTTTTATGTTTTACTTTTTTCCCATAAGATTAGTTTTACTCAGGAAGATGTATTATTTCCCAACACAATGCTTTTTCCCAAAACCTAGCACCTTTATTCAAAAGTTGAAATGTTTTTCCAAAAATTTGCATTTTTCAACAACACTTGGCCAACACTTTTTGCTTTAATTGCATTGTTACCATGCGTGCCAGATAGTTAGCATAGTTAACTTTACCATATTTTGAACCGAATTAAACTTGTGCAAATGCATTTGGAACGTCATTTGATTTTTACATAGCTAAGGATGATGGAACGGTCTCAACTGGGTCTAGGACAGTTTGGCAAAGCTGTTTCAGTGACAGGTCATTTCAGCGATGGTGGTAACAATTGTTTTATTTGAAATTATGTGCATTTGAAAGCAGAATAGAATTGTCCTATAGGGCCACTTGAACGGACCAGAGAAAAAGCGCCACTATAGGCAAACTGTTCTTACAGCCCAACTACAATAAATCATTCCTATAATGACTTTTAGTTGAAGGCCAGAGCCCGGCAAAGGTTAAAGTGTTCTTTGATTAGGATTGCCGCTTACTATATCGTGTTTTCACGAATACTCTAATAAGAAAACACAAACAAGAATTTGAAAACACTGGCAGTTGTATTTGCATGTAATAGAGCATATAGTAGTACAGTACTGCATTATGTTCTTATAAAAAAGTCACTAAATTTTGTGTGCGCTGTTCTTGAGACGGCTTTATCTAGCACATGTTTTGAATTTTGTAAGATAATTTTTCCACCATGGGCTACTGCTTCTTTTACTCGATATTCTACTCACTGCTCCACGAAGTCTCGGTCAAATTGACTATAGATAGTCGCAACAATCCCTAATATAGTACATTCAGTAAAACATGTAACGATTTCCTTCAACACCTTGATGTCATTGTTACATCACAAAAGAAAACAACATAAAACGACAACCTACTAAAAACCAAAAGAATATTAAAATCGAAATAAAAGCTAAGTGGAGGCCCGGTTTTTACATTTAGCTTTCCAGGGAGGGGAAATTTGCCCCACGCACCACCGTCAATTACGCTACTGCAACAAACATTTTAAATATTGATTAATAATAGTAATCAATTTTTTTAATTTTGTTACATTTGGTAAACATCGATGCTTAAAATCTTTATACGAGTCAAACGACATCTATCAGACTTGAATTTTCATCCAGTAATGCTGAAAGTCATGTGTTAATAATTTCAAAATTGCTGACTATTTCTTCAAACTGGGTTACAATGTTTTCAATTGTGTGGTGGCCTTTGAACCTGCTTCATTTTTCCTTCAAAAACAAACATTTGGTCAAAAATAGCAACTTTTATTTAACAAAAACCCAAACATCAATATTTTGTCATGTTGCCCCTATTTTTTATGACCATTTTTAAGCGTTTAAGCATGGAAACACTAAATTTCTAAAATAATCCAAGCACACCTCCTGGCAAACTTTTTTCAACTGATTTTTCAGGTTGTCCAGATTTGGGGTTTTCTTTTGTTTCATACGATATTTATTTTTCTGCCAGCAATTTTCCATTCGGTTTAAATCTGGACAGTTGCTAAGCTACTCAAGCATTTTGATTTACTTTCTTTGGAGGTAATTTTTCACTTTTTTAGACTTAATTCACAGAGCATTATTCTGCATAAACACTTCACACCCATGAGTATGAAACAAATCCAGCATATGCTCCTCCAGTACTTTTTATTTAAGTTTCTCCATTCATTTTTTGTTTTTTGGGCAGAAAGTAAAAGCCAGCCCTATGCTTACTCATTTCACCAGAAAAAGTTACCCAAACCATGACCGAATCTGAGTGTTCAACAGTTGGTACTTTGAACCGGGATCAAATCGATCAGATGATGATGAGTATCAAATCATGGAGGAACCATCCGAAATACTTGAAAGTTACTTTCATCAGAAAACATACCATTTTTCCACTGTTCATGGGTCCAATGGACATGTTGCTTGGCAATTGCAATTCGCTGCTTTTTCATACTTTCAGTTAGGAGTGGTTTCTTAGCAGCTTTACGGCAAGGAAAACCTGAGTCCTTCTGGAGGCGATCCTGCATTGTTCAAATTTAAATGTTTTGAAGCAGCTCTGGATGCAGATTTTTCACATCCAGTGCTATTAACTAAGGTTTCTTCTGGATTTCTATCCTCAAAAAGGTGTCTGCAGCATGTGAAGTCTTTCTTCTCCTTCTACCTCCAAATTTATGCTTTGGAACTGCATTGCTTGGTAGTCCTTTGGCTGAAGACAAATGCTTCATAATGGTCGATCTTGCTCTTTTGCATTTACAAATTATTTTTATTGGTACTTTTTTTGACTCGAGGCAAGAATACGAGCCTTATTGTCATTATTACTGTATTTTCCAGGCATGTTTAAATGTTACTTTCAAAAACAAACACCTCACTCATGATCTATACTGAACTATCTCTTATGTGCAGCAAAATACTCCTTCCTTAATGATGTTTCCTGAAGACTTAAATTCCTCTAATTTTAAGACAATTGTGACGTAACAATACCAATATTGCATCATTTCATTCAAAATAACCCAATGATCAATATGTCATGTGGTTCGCAGCAAATTTACTAAAGTAATAGTCCAGATATGGATTAATGCTTATACATACTACAAAATTTAAAATTTTGGGACTAGGTCCTAAGTCATTTTGCGCCAGCTGTACATTCACAGATTCACTCTAAATAAGTATAAACAAAACCAACACATCTTCTCACAATGTACTGTTATCTCTTCTGTTGCTGTGGTGCCAACTCGTTTTCAATAAAAGCTCTTATTTTTGTTGCTACGTCCCGCTAGATATATTACATTACTTCTGGCAGCCAACATAAAAGCTAGCAAGAACAAAGCCAAAATTTGCTACAAACACCATGCTTGCCACTGGACCAGGGTTGCCAAATATTTTCCATAGCTTATGGCCAAAATCCTGATAAAAAAACCCAAATCGCTGTTTTTTGAAAAAGTAATGGCCAAAATTACAAAAATGTTTTAATTATGGTAATTTTTATAATCATAGGGATCTGAAATTGTTCAGAAGGCAGTGTATTGTTTGCTAAAAAAATTTGGTTTTGCCAAAGAAGCAAGTTTTTATCCTGAGCACGCCTCAAAACGTTGCATAATACATTCACTCCAACCAGCCACTCAGCACCAAAATTGCTGACCGCCATGCTCATGCAAGAAGTTGTCGCCATATAGGCCTAGCCTATAGTACATGAAAAGTTTCTTGAAGTGTGCCTACCAGAGGTGTATGGAGTCTGAAATTTTTGACTCCGACTCTGCTCCCGCTTTGGCTGAATTATACTCCGACTCCGAAACATTTTAAAGTTTGGACTCCAACTCCTGCTTAAACTCCAAAGTGAATTATCTAGAGGCAGTGGCTATAGATACGCCTATGGATCTTGAAATTTTGAAAACTTATTCATGTGCCATCTGTGACGTAACAGTAATGAGTAACGCACGACAAGAGTGCAGTGTAGGCTTGGTAAAGTAAACATAAAAGATAAACCCCAAACCTAACCTTAATCCTAACCGTAGCTCTAACCCTAACTTGACCTAATGCAAAGCTAACCCTAAGCTAAAGCTGACCTAACTCTAACCTAATGCCAACCTATCCCTAACACTGAGCTAACCTATCCCTAACGCTAACCTAACACTAACCCTATATTTGAATAAGGACTGAGGATGCATAATTTCACGTGAAATCGATTTCCTATTAAAAATTTGCTGATCGATTCCTTGTTTACACCCATCGTGGGAAGTACATAACCCGTAAGGGTAACATGTGATGTAAGCCTGAAAAAAGTTAAAAGTAAACAAAAAAAAGTAAAGTCGGGAAGGTGAGAGTCAAACTGAAAACCAGTCCATTTGGCATAACCACTGCACGAGACCCACGCCATATGAATGACAAACCGACCGTTTTATTTGAATTGCGTCAGGCCAGGCGTATTGGCAGTCACTTCCTTATCTAGACTTTTGGCAGTGTCTAAACGACCGTATCCGGTTTACGTATTAAAAAGACTAAAAAAACGTACGAAACGAATCTGCTGATCACTGCAATAAAGGATTAAGGTGGCCATACATTTGAGGACTGGTCGGCGGCGACCTAGGTAAAGTGAGCCCGACTTTTCCAGCCGCACTTTTTTCAGTGGATGCGAGGTTCGCGCGTAAAATTGAAAGACCTCAAACAGGGAGAAAATGAC
>JGI24022J15233_10005425_pt1 | contig 13525 bp, 6 predicted proteins | sample Ectturendosymbi2_FD_15233 | JGI IMG/M metagenome (IMG submission 15233) | reverse complement strand
TGCCGGCCCGGTCTTCTGTGCAGCCTGCCAGCCCGCCAAAAATTCATGTTACTCATTTGGAAACACGGCCCTGCAGCCCGCCGGCCCTCCTGTTTAGTGTTATCTATGTTGTGTATGCTGTATTGATCACATCCTTATAACCTCTGCTCTATTGTTGCTCGCTTCTCCCAGTTTCACCTATGTGCATGCTTCACCTGCTCATCTGTAGGCTACACAACTCTACTCTTCATCTATTGCCTGCCCACTATCATCACCTGTCATATGTGAATGATTCTTGCGTATACGATTTCACATTTGTGTTTCTGATACATAGCTTTTTGTTATGTATTTTACTACTTGCCTTCTTACCATTTTTAATACCTTGCATTGTCCTTTTTTATTGATGTTTGTTTGTGTTTTTATTTTCCACTCATGTATACTGCATGTGCTCACTTACACAATAGCCCAGTGTGGGTTTCAACAGTCTTAGATATGTTGTGTGGTGAAATACATAGGAATGCTACATAATGGATTTTTTCTAGTGAAAGTTAATTCGAGTGATGATCAGATCAACCTTTTTTTGAATAACATTATGTGTGTAATATGATATGGACCAGTTGCTGTAAAACTTCCAATCGTACAAATATTGTAGAGTTTATTTTTCACTCTCTTCATATATGAGAAAGTTATGTGCAATGCAGCTACTGCATATTGTGATTTGACCAACATTATTCACCATTAGTACTTATCTGACAACTACTTCTTTATTTGCCACCTACATAACTATTTTACAAAACCTGTCTTTTGCAAACCCTACATGTCATACAGGTCATAATTTACATGTTGAAGCTGACCCTGTCTCTAAATTTGCACTTTAAGTGATTTGGTTTTTTATTTAGTGACATCTTTTGTTTTTATTCATGTGAGACAAAAATATCACACGAACAAAACTAATTTGGTTAAATTTACCCCAGTGTACTGTTGTGGGTGTGTTATACTAATGCAATAAAACCTTTGCACAATTGCAAAGCAGATGTTAATGGCCACATACTATTACCAAACATTTTACAACATGTGTAAATATACTTATCTTATTTTTCTGCATGATTTATTTGTTTTTAAAGTAGATTGCACAAATACTCAATTATCTCATTTTTAAACATATATTACTTGTGATAAAATAGTTGTTTTTGTTTTCAATAAAATATTTTCCACATGGCATGTTGACTGTTTTTCAGCAACCAGTATTAAGAACTGAACATGAATGCACATATTTTTGATTAGTCTGAAAAAATATCATGTGCATGCACAAATATCTAAGCAGCTAAATGTACTAATGCAGTGGTCCCCAATTCTTGGGCAGTGGATCCATTATTACCAGATAACAAAATTACAAAATGTATACTGGTGATGATACCACTCACTTTCTGGACGTGTGATTGGTCAATTCTTCCCATGTGGAAACACTGTACTGTTGCAAGATTACTCTTGGACTGCAGTAAATTTGTTAAGCATTGGCAGGACTGTGGTTACAAAAAGTTTGGGAACCGCTTTACTAGTTAACAGAAGCCCATAAGACCACTGCAGCACAAATAATAATGAAACAAAAAGTGGTTCACAGTGCTCCATCTTTTTATCTGTAAACAATCAATTGATTCCGCATCCATTCTTCTATGTTGCAGTATTTACTGCTTTCTAAATTTCATCAACATATTTGGCATTCCATATCAAGGCCTCTGTATTGCTTCATTGAACATGTTTCCAACAGTTTGTCATGATATATTTCATAAACAGCATTAATATTTTTACCAACAGTATCTTTTCTTAAAGTCACAAAACTTTAATTCTGACAGTCCTGCAACTACATTAGCATCATAATTATACATAATAGAACATATACAGCTTGTAGAAAAGCACAATTGCACTTTGAAAATAGATTCAGGATTGGCATAGTATGTCTAAATAGTAATAGGCCTGTTTTGATCTAGTTTTAACCCTATTAAATGGCTGTGGCCAGATTTACCTCCTTTTGTGACATGATAAAGTTCATTGTATTTTTCCATCTTGTTCAATTAGGGTGTCTTCCTTCTGCAACCCAATGCCTCTAATCGCTTCTACTTTCCCCATCCATGTCTTCCATGGTTGTCCCCATTTTCTCTGACTCTCTGCCTTGAAACTCAGCACCTCTCTCAGGGCATGATCCTTATCTCTCCTCAAAACATGTTCATGCCATTGCACCCTACTTGCCTTTGCCAAAATTTCCACAGTTTCTCTTAATTAATCCCAGCATGTTCATCAGTGTTCTTTTTGTCCACTAGTTCCACACCACACGTTGGTCGTATCATAGCTGTGTCGATTTGCCTCAGAATCTACAACTTCCTCAAAAAACCATGTCTCATTGCCATACAGCATAGCCGATCTCACGCATCTCTGGTAGACCTCCTCTTTCATCTTTAGTGAGAACTTTTTCCCATATAAAAATTCCCAACATTCCCTTAATTGTATCCATCCTGAAGTTTTGTTTTGACATATGGAGTAAAAGCAGGTTGAAAAGAGTTGATAACCTACAACTCAAACTGTAACCTCAAATTGTTTAAATATTGATTGCATACTCAAATTTAGCAAGATGCAAGACTTTGTGATTGAAAAAAGGTTGAAAGTTAGTGATGCAAAATCCTTTTTCTTAAGGCTCGAAAAAATTTAGATTGAAAAAAATACATTTTCTGTAACTGATGTGTTGATGTAAACTAATTTTTGCCATATGTTTAGTAATTGTAAGCTAAAGCCACTTACCTAGGTCAATGCTAGAATCTGTAAAATCTGGAAGTACATGAATCTGATTCAAAACAATATGAACAAGTTAAAAAAATTATGTAATCTGAATATATATGAATTTTTGCAATCAAATCCCTTGTTACAAATGTTGTTTGGACAATGTGGACATGTGATTCCAGGATTTAGAAAAATGCGTTATACTTGTGTAAGGTATATTTTGCAGCCATGTTGTACCTAGATCAGCTATGTCCAATCAAAATGGCTTACTGAGCCAAAAATTATGTCACTGACTTGTTCGGGGCTGCTCATTGAATGACATATTAATGAGGGCCACACATTGAATGGCTTACTTTGATCTTAGCAAACTAAATTTAGCTTAAGCTAATGTACTGAACGTGTTTGAATCTTAACTGCAACAACAGACGTGATATAGTGGCACTGAGGAACACTTGCATCAAAAATGGCAAATTCAGGATTATCAAAACAAGGACAGGTCGTCAGTCTGCAGGATACTTTTACCACAGCGGAATCCTAAACCGGGCCGTACAAAACCCTCGATTGGGCTGCATGCGACCTGATGGCTGTGGGTTGGACATAGCTAACCTAGATCAAGTCTTTTAGAGTAATGTAAATTTCATGCGTGTTTTTTATTGTCAGTGTGTTTACAACTGTTAATAAGCAGGTGTGAATTTTGTTTGGCTGTATCATGCAAATGGCATAAGCGGTCTTTTGCTTAGTATGTGGAAATATTGTTTATTAAAGCCCAATAATGACAAAGATGATGCAACAAATTACTGGAAATTCTGGAGAAGAATCAATGAGTCTAACTGCACAAATTGAAGACACACCAAACAGCAAGGAATTGTCAATTGTGGAACCAGGTTAAACAACAGTGCCATTTCCCAAAGCTTTTATTGCTGCAGTGATGCACCACCTTTGTGGACTGCTTTGATTTTAACTACTCTATGTGCAGTTAGAAAATCATTTGTCCAAAGTTTTGTATAAATTGAAATGATCCCCTTCTCAGAAAAGAGTCAGATTCTGTTATGGTTAACAAGCACATATTTCACCCACTCAGTCTTCAGCTCTTATTCAAAAAAAGTTTTGCCCAAAATAATTTGGTATTCCCACTTATTTCATGGAAATCTAAACTTCAATTGCTATATGTACGATCATTAGGTATTTGTTTTCCCAATGCATCAGAAAGTAAGGTTGCATTTTATGTGTTCATAAACTTGAAGTTTTGTTACATTTTTGGCACTTTATTCTTTCTACTGCTTACAAAGTTATGCAGCAAGATTGCAGTCACTAAGTATTCACAACACTGGTGACAGGCAGTGATAGATAATATTCAAACATCTATGTTATGTCTCTAAAATCTGCCACATTGGCTGTTATTTTCATTATAAATGAAATGCCACTTCAAAACTAGTTTAAAAATAATGTCTTGCATGCTGATACACACAAGTGTGGGATTAACCAAACTGGATTTTCTTTCATTTTGCACAAAATTAGGTGGATATCAAACTGAAAGATTTTGGGTTCTAGGTTACTGAGTATAGGGATTATAGCTGTTCTATTGATTGCAGGTTTAGTATGAAGACTTTTCCCCTCTATATCTGCAACACACTAAAAAAGCAATCTTTGGAGAAAAACATTTTTACCAATTTGTTATTTGAGAAAATCGAATAAAGTACTGGCAATTGTTTACATTACAGCATTTTCTAAACATCTTGTAAGATGTGATAACACATATCCCCACTTTACACAAAATTTTCACTGCCAAAGATTTTATGTTATAAGAAAATTTTTAAGAGACTCTGCAGTCATGTCACTTTGTGTTAACATATTAATTTATGTTGATAAGGTAAAGACTTGAAGGAATTTCGAGATGATATGATTCCAGATGAACTTCTTCGCACACTGGCACAACCTGATTACAGAGAGGAAAACAAGGAGCAGCTTGCACCAATCAAGAACCTTAAAACACCAGACAGGCTGAGAATGGTATATAATGTTCATCAAATAAGCTAAGCTTTGCAGTGTTTTAATCTTTATCTGGAGTACTGATGACATAGCTTTCTCATGTTGAATATGTGTAGCTCGATGCAGGTAAGTTCTAGACTACTTTTACTCTTGACAGCATAGTGAAGTACTTCTTGAAACCTAAACAAACTCATTGATCTCTTTGATAGGCGAATCCCTAAATTTGGTTGTAACAGCTAAAAGCATAAAAAAAATTGAAATTGACATTTTCATGTGTTTTTCTGTGCTCCTGCAGTGAACAGGTTGAAGGGATTTTAACCACTACAAGCTATGTTGATCGGTAGGCCAGCCATCATTTTACACCCACAATTTCCCATCACTATTTTTCACTTCCCGAAGTGCAAATGAAAAAACACTATTCAAATTTACCTTATTATTCAGATTAACAACTGCCTTGCCTAGGAGTTTTCACATTTCACAGTAGTTTTTGTTCTGGTTGAATCAGGTCCATTTTAACACTGTCTCAACAGAGTTTTCCCGGTGACCCTTGATCAAAGATGACCATGCTATTCCGCGTAACACTTTATTAACCATCTATAGTTTCGTTTCTGCAAGTGCTTACCGTTGGGGTTCCAACCTCCTGATTAACCTAGAGACCCATCACCCTGTCGCGATAGCCCTGAGTTGAACAAGTTTTGTTGCTACTGCATTTCAGGCCATTCAACGTGGTCCTCCTGCCAGCGTCTGGAGCCACAAAGGTCGGCGAAACCTGTTTAAGCACTTGACTGACAACCCAAGATCTATGGGGAAAGGTGTTGGAACGCGAGATATTTCATTTCTGTATGATGTTGCTTCCCATCGGAAACCTAAGCCGCCACCAGCAAGCAAGCATGATAAAAGTGCAGTGCGTCTTGAAGGTGCTCATCAAGTTGGTGATGTAAGACACTATTTAGCGACTTTGCTTTTGACGTCAGAATCATCAGCGTTTAGATGTGCAATGAATGTACTTATGAACGAACACCAGCTTGACACTTGATGGTTTTGGTTGCTTGATCAAACTCAATTCAAATAAATTAAATTGATCTTTGTCAATAAGATGGGCTTCTTGCCGTCTTTAAAAACATGTCCACTTTGCAATATTTTATAAAATATATCTAAGTCGTAGAACTTCCCTTTTTCTTTTTTTCAAATTTGGAAGACCATTATTTCGTTGATTAGTGTTGCGCAGCATCTTTAGAATTATTCGTAGAAGGTAAAGCACTTGCTTTTATCGCGTTCAAAATCTTAAGGAGAAATGATTTTGAAAGTATCATTTTATGTAGTGTCCCTTTACCTGAACTTGCCCCCTGATGTTGTATACCTATTTTTTCAGGGAACTTAAATTGGGTTTGCAAGATTTATTGTCGTAGCAGAAACTATTACAGCATTGAGTGGCATATTTTTGTGAATAAACGAACAGTTGAAGCTTGCACCATTGTTAGGTTGTATGCATGATGCAGCAACAACTTATTAAAATCGGTTCATGTTGTTTTAGCTAAAAAAATCAGGAAAAACGTACGCCCGGCGCATCTATTGCTGTTGCTAATTTGCCTAAAGCTAGCATTTTTTCTTGGTTTTGCTTGTACACTGTTATGTGGATGTTGTGGATATTAACCCACTTGATTTGTTTTAAAATAAACCTAAGTTCTCTGATAGGTCACGTTTATTTTAAAATAAATCAACTGACAAAGGCAGATTTGGAACAGCTGGTAATTTAAATTTATGCTCCACCGTATATTGGAACTACAGCACTATTAAACTTTGCTGCTTGAACGAAAAACGGCCAAGCGCAAAATGTTGTGTACTTAGACTGCAAAAAAACAACCAACAAAAGTTAAATGTTGCACAAAGAGGTATATGCCACCAAAATCTCTGTTGCCCAGACATGACGGAAAACTTAACCGTTTGATTTTTAACAATTAATTTGTTCGGAAAGAGCACTCTCATAATTATTTTCGTATAGTATTGCCGCTTGTGGAGAAGAGGAATTTTACTCCAAGGCGTCCGAAAATAACCTTTTTAAAGAAAATTTTGGAATGTCCGCTTAGCTGGCTGTGAAGTTCTGTGATCTTGAACGGAACTCGTGCAACTGCTTTTGCTTCAGGAATTTTTTCTATAGAGTTTAGACATTCTTCGCTGTTCAGGTCGCCCGTGGACAACAGTTTGTTCCAGAGACCATTATTCCAGATGAATATCACATCGTTAAATCTAAGGCTGTCCTAGGCTTAGAATACGTCGACGAACCTTTTGCCACAAAGCTAGAAGATGATGAAGACCTTCTGCGCGTTTTTCCTTCTTTACATCCTAATCGGCGTTTCGAGGTGATCTTCTAAAATTTGATGCGTAATTGTTTGTCATAACACTTTTCAGGTTACTATTGTTTCGATTTACTATAGGATTTGTGTATTCTAATTTTACTGACCACTTGTTGAAGAGTGCCTATCGCATTAACTGTGTTTTTGCTGTGCTTCATTCGTGACGGTTGTGGTAAATGCTTGTGCAGCATCAAGAATTCATTTGCATCTGTTTTGAACACTCCCGCAGCTTGACGGTCGTTTTGCTTGTCGCGCAGGCAATACAACTGCTGAAAACGATGGACTCAATGCTGGAAAAAACGGGCGTGAACAACCCGCTTGTGGAAATACAAGGGCCGACGCAAATTCACAACTTACTTCAGCTAATTAAAAAAGAACAAAACATCTACGACGTGGTTTTCGCTGAGGTGAAATTCTGCTCTGTGGCGCTGCTACATTCTTGTCGCTTAGATACACCTTGGTAATCAGACTTATTAAGTGTTGGTCGTGCAAAGGATTAAATTGTATAGGCTCGCTACAACACCGTGATCTTCATTGATGTCCACTGCTCCTTGATGTGACCGTGCGATGTCTCTTTTGCATGCGCCTTTTGTAATTTCTGGCATGTTTTCTTTTCGTTCGCAATTTGTGGAAGTAGGTTAAGTCTTCGTTTAAAAGTTACGATAAGTTTTCGTTTAGCACTGACAAATAGTACATTGCTGCAACGTGATCCCGCTTTGATTTAATCGTCTTGTTTAGAAAGTAACGTGGTTGTCTCTAGGTGTTAAACTGCTTCCGTTAATAACGTTGTTGAAAATTAACGCAAAAATGCAGAAAAGTCTTTATGCTTTTACAAACTTATGATTCCGATTAGAGGCAAACGGAAAACCCTGCACTCATTAACATCATCACATTTATTTTTATGTAGCAGAAGGTCAACCATTTCCAAGCAAAGTGTTAGAAATATTTTCATTTTTGTCCTGCGAAATTGTACTTACAACCGCATTGCCGATTTCTGTTTATTTAGGTAATACGGCAAGTAAGTGTCGAATGTCTTGAACGAGGCCAGCTTCTTTCCAAACTGAGGCAGAAGTACGCAGATTTATTAAACAGGGTAAGTCGAAGAGCTTTCCCACCGACTACTAAATGCATCTTACATGAGCTTTCTTCCCTTGCTGGACGCGCTGCATGCAATGAGATCCGTGAAAACAGTCGGAATAAAGCACGTTCTGCAACAACGTATTAAGTTTGCAACGCAAACGTTTTTGCAGTCTTCCACTTCAGCATCTTCTCGGTGCAATAAGGCTTGTCCCGCACAATTTCAGGTGCCCCGCCAACTGAAAAGCTTACACGCCGAAGTCATGGCCCAGAGATCGCTCGACAGAAGGCTCACGGAGGAACTTCTTCATTTTAAGTCGTCGATCGGTGTTCTCACCAGGTGAGAATTACTTTCGTGAACTCAAGTATAATAGAAACCTGTGTTTTGCTGTGCTACGTCCGGTCTCATGGTCGAATACCGTCGCCTATCTCAAAACTGGTGTTTCATTTTTTGCGTTGACCAATTCATCAGAAAGATTTTTAAATATCATCCAACTCATTTTTGAGAATTTTATACAATATTAAGTATGGGCACAGCCCAGACCTTGGTCCATTTGTTGCTCAAGCAATATTTTCGACAGACTTTGGATGAAGTCAGTGACACACTACGTGTGGTTCACGTCTCAATACTCTTCATAGGTCAATATTGACAATCAATATCTTATCTTCAAACGCGTCGCCAGTTTGTTGTTGGAGAGGCCAAAAAGCTGCACACGATAGGACCAGGGCCGGCACTTCCACTAGGCCAACTAGGCGGCCGCCTAGAGCGCAGCCTTCAGGGGGCGCAGAATCCGCTTTTTTCTTGGTTTCCCTGCCACAGTGTTTTATTGTGACATGTTACGGGGCGAAAATATTGAAGAACTGTCTCGGGTCAGCCCTGGATGGGAACACATGCAAAAATGCGTTTCAAATAGTTGTAGTCATAGTGAAAACTATCCCGACTACGGTCACTGACAATCAACTCGTTGACTCAGAAATGTCCGCTTGGACCAATTCTTTAAAATAAGACCAAAATTGACTAAATGTTCTGCATGTGACTCAAGTCACACAAAATTTACTTACTAATCAAGTGAAACTTGCATTATGTTGTATAAGAATCAGAAATGTTGTTTTTTTTTCTTCGATAATGCTAGGTACGATTGGCGCGTTGCACAGTTCAGCTACGTCGTGAAAACCGGATGCACAATAACAAAAAAGTTAACAAGCAGATTTTTAAGAGACTTTGCATACGTTGCGTATTTTTTTCGTATAATTAGAAGTTGATCTTCGTTGACGTTGCATTCGTGAACCACAATAAAATTTCAAGTCTTATTGGGCTGACGTTAACCAGGAAAACGTTCTAACGTAAGTGGTGAGTTGTGTTTTGTGATATTCCACCTTTCTTGAAATTTTTTCCGGAGAGATGTCAGAAACGTCACCACCACTTTACGACATATCACAGTTGTTTGCGTTTCATTTGAAATTTTCGTTTTTATTATGTGGCTCTGGTCGCTCGAGCTCAACTTTAGATGCGTTTCATGAAGTGGCCCGCAATCATATTAGTCGTTTCATGCCAGCACTGCTTATGAGGAAGGACCCTGCGTATATGCAGTCTGTGATCACGATCGCGAACATAACAACACGTTGCCTGTTTGTTTATGTGGCCGTGTGGTCAATTTAAACGCGATAGGTCAAACTTCGTTTTCGTGCAGCTTTATGTCGTAATGTTGTTGGAGTTTTGAAAATAGCTTTCGGCTTGGCCCGTCTAAATCTAACATATGACTTACACCAGGGGTGCTTACACTTTCAGCATGTTAGCTGCTTATAAAATGAATAAGTCAAAATGATCCTGAATGTTCTACCTACAACAAATATGCAAAACATATGTTTATTAATAAATATATTGAGAATTCTTTTTACAATCTATGTTAATGTACCATGCATACCCACATGAGCCCATATTGCACAACACAACACAATTGACTATGTACGGACTTTTGTCTTTACCTAACTTTACAATGTTGACTTGCACTGAATAGAATTAAGCCAGGGTGTTGATGCCGTGCGATCTACCCACACAACCTTTGAGATCGACTGCTAGATCGCGACCGACGTATTGAACACCCCCGACGTACACAGTCGTTTTGGTTTCAGATTTTGTTTCATGAAAGTTTCAGGAAAGTTGAAGGTCTGCAATATCGGGAAAGTCAAAAAATCTATACTCTGAGACGCAGTTGACCAACTATCGTTTTCGCAATACATTGCAACGGCATTGTTGCGGTAGAACGAATAAAAGTCACCTTTTTCGTTTGCAGAGAACTGCACAACGTTCGTGCTCACGATGACAAAGTTTCTCAAGATGCCTCCGTTGCTGAAGCTCAGCTTGCTCAAGCTTTAAATGTGAGCTGTCTGTTTTGTGGTAGTTTTTTCTGAACGTCATTGCTTCGACATTCGATCATCTTAAGGCATAGGTTCCCAACCTTACTGGAAGCTTGCACCCTTTTCATAAAAATAAAGTGACGTTCGTACCCACTAACTTAAAAAAAACGCGGAAATCACAGAAACAGCCTGATTTTGCAGTATCTTCATTTTTTAACTTTGACTCGTAGTACGTACTGATAACAGAACACACTCAGACGCACTGCTAAACTTCTATACCTTGCTGGTCATTAGAAACGAACCTAGTGACTTTTTTGTTGCTGCTTCTCTGAAATTATCCGCTCATTCCTTGGCACACAATTAGTAAGAGCCACGCCTATATCGTCCGAGGGGTTCAAACGGTTCCGATACTTGCTTTTCAAATGAAGTAGAGAGGAAAATCCAGATTTGGACAAATAGGTTGTTGCAAACGGCACTAGAATAGACTCAATTTTTCTGTACTCAATTTCTCAATATATGTTTGTACTCAAATGTCGAACACCAGCAACGTTCCAGTTCTGCAGCATCAATCAACAATCTTATTGCTTGTTTTTCTTTCAAGTCAATGAGATCTCCTTTAAGAACATCACCGTCTGGCATTTGATGAGCATTGAAAAGAAATGGATCTGTTATCCACTGTTCACTAACTGTGAGCTCTCCATCTGAGAAATACCCATCAAAGGAAGCTTGCAGCATGTCAAAATGGGCAGAAATCTCTTGTTGCACACATGGAAATATACACTCGAATTCTTTCACCGTTTCTTCCAACCATGTCGATCCTCAACCGATAACTACTCTACGTTTTCACAGCACACGTGCTGTGAAAATACTGTGAACTATTGTGCTATAAACGTCACAATCCGCTTGCAATCGCATCAACAGCCATCTTCAGCGTGGTAACATTAACGCGAGCAGAAACAGCAATGCACACGTTTAGCCATTTAAATTGATAAATTAGTAATGTTAGTTGGAAGAATTAGGCTGTATAATATTCCTTTGAGTAATAGCATTTGCAAGCTTTCACAAATCTTGGTTATTTTGAAAAAGAATACATCCAAGAACATACAAACTCCCACCCTGTAAAATCCCATTTCGGATCCCCCAGGGACCTGAGAACCCACGGTTGGGAACCACTGTCTGAAGGTGTTGGGCGGGGACGATTAAGTTGGATTAACTGCCTCACCAGGCTTGTCGTATCTCAGGAGTCGCAGACGAATGCTAATCTGGTGGAAGAATACCACGAGCTGTATGAAATGCAGAGACGCAGGCTTGAGGAGCACGTTCAGTCGGTGACTGATGAGAAGAACATGTGGAGTAACGCCGCCTACACGCTTGCGCTAAAGGTATTCCTCCCACTGTTTTAGTTTGTTGATGGATAGTTCATCATGTAGCATTGCAATCAACCTAGAATATATTGATTCAACTGAATTGATAAATTTTTTGTCCGCAACTGGATTGCTCGCAGTGCTATTTAGAAAAGTGTGCATGAATTTGCTGATGACTTATTAGCAAGAGAAGAGGTGTCGAAAACCTTACAAATCTTAAGTTTGAAATTCAGCTGGTGAATAGTTTTACCGCAAATGAAATGGAATGTCTTCCCGAGTCTTTTTTATGAAAACTTGAGTTGTACCGTGTTCATGTCTTTTTGGTTGAAACAGCTTTTGCTGTTTCAAACGAAAAGACATGAACACATTAAAATTTAATTAATAATTGAATTTTACGTCATGTAAGTGTTACATTTTTAATGATTGATTGGATTGGTTTCACCTAATTTCCTTTTTGCTTTTTCTATCAACGTTTTGCATGATTAAATTACTTGTTTTTACTCAGATAATGTCGGCAAATAATTTAAGCACTGTCAAACGGCTGCACGTCAATGAGAAAGCTTGGGCGCAGCTTGCAAATCATTTCTCTGTTATGCTCAGCGACAAGGATAATGAGAATCTGTCCGATATACAGAAATATGTCAGTCAGTGGAAAGACTTGATGTTTCAGTAAGTTAAATTCGTCAGGATTATGTTTGTCATTTTAGGTGTTTTTTGTCATTCGTTTTGCTCGCCATTGTTAGATTAAAACCGAGTGGAATTTTTGCTTGTTGGTGCTAGTAATGCAGGTAAAAATCGTCTTTTGTATTTTCACCTCCAAAGCTTTTTGTCCATGTTTGTGTACAAGTTTAAATTTTTTGTGGGAGCAAGTTGCCTCATTTCTATCCACGAAGCTTTTCCGGCGTAAAATGTATCTGGTCCTGCTCAGAAAAAAAAATTCCATCTCAGTCACAGCACAGTTTGTTGGTTATCATAAAATTGTGCCTATATGGTTTTCAGGAATGCCAAAGCGACTAAACTGTGATTGATTACTATTATAGCTTTGATCAACTGCACGTCGAGAAAGTACCTTTCTACGTGAACCTTACCAATCTTTGAGAAGTACATTTTTGCAACCTTTTTCACGCAGTGCCAGTCCCATCTATTTTTTATGCTTGTCAGCTTAAAATGAATCTTTTAATTTTGTATTTTTATTATGTTTTTTTTGTCTCCAGAACAATGTAAGCAGTGTCGGGACCAAATTGTTTCTACGGAAACCGTTGAAGTCTAGCATATGACCTCTTCGAGCGCCGCAGCAGCCCAGTTGAAGACCAAAACGCTGTATAATATTGTAATATTGTAGGTCAAAAGTATAAGAAAACCTGACAATTCACTAAAAATGTTTTTATTTGAATTGTTTGGGTGATATATTCACAAACCTCAAATCCAGCGCAATGAGAAGAGGAAGTTTGCTTGAGATTTACACTAAGAGCTGCGAGTGACGTTCATGCTCAGAGGTTGTTCATATAGCTGGTAGAGATGGCACGGGCCAGCACTTTTGCAGCCCGGTCCGCCCGGAGCTAACAAGAAACCGCCCGGCCTGGACCGTCTAAGCTAAACCACAACTTATTTTCTGGCCTGGACCGGCCAGTG
>JGI24022J15233_10005418_pt1 | contig 13531 bp, 10 predicted proteins | sample Ectturendosymbi2_FD_15233 | JGI IMG/M metagenome (IMG submission 15233) | reverse complement strand
GAAAATTCAAATGGAAAAAAATCACATCTAAAAATACCAATCGAGCTTTACGCGATACAAACGCTGACAAAACTACTGTATTGCTCAGTCACCTAAGAAACGACTATGCTTTCATTGTAGGATACTGCTGGTAGCCCTACACGTAGCTCTTATCTGCAGAACAAACGCTTTGATCAGGTGCAGTGACGTAACTAGAGGTTTGAGCCAGGGGAAAACTTAGCTGAAGGGAGCCCACTGGGTAACACTCAGAAAGTAGTTGAGAAACAATAGCAAATCCGGTATTGAACGGGTATACAAAAACCCGAAATCACCGGAAAACACTCCGAAAAACGCAAAAAAACAACAATCTACTGAATCCAAAAGAATAGTAGGTCTAAATACCAAAATACAAGCTGGGAAGGGGCCCGGTTTTAACATTTAGCTTGGCAGGCGGGGTTCGCATCCCTGCCACCCCTCAGTTATGCCACTGATCAGCTGCATTTCAAACATGAACACTGACAGCCACAAGTTCTTTTTATAGAGTCACATTCGGTACGATTCAGCAAACGCAGGACGCAGCCAACGTGCTTTGCGTATATCCACACAATATGTGGTATGTGCGGCTTGACCAACCGTCATATTGAGATTCATGGAAACTCGTTGGAAGACTCTAGCACAGGGGTCACCAACATGAGGAGTGCGGGCGCCAGATCGCCCCCACGGACCACGTCGGTCGCTCGCGGGCTTGTTCTGACAATAGCATAACGTGATCAGTGTCTTCACATTGACGAATTTCTTTAATTTTTATTAATGATAGCATAATTGAAAACAAATTGAGCAAAATTTTATTCAGAAGTGTGTATCAAACTGGTAGCTCTTCGCATGAATCTGTACCAAAAAGTAGCTCTCAGTATCCATAAGGTTGGTGACCCCTGCTCTAGCGTTATCACCACGAAAGTTGAATGAAACTAAATTTCATGAATAATAATTAAGACATAAATTTTTGACGAAGTTTAATCTAAGTAAGTGATCATATACCTGCCATTGACTCTATGTTTGCCACAGTTTGTTGGAGACCCCCTTGGATCTTGAGGCCCTAGGCTGATACCTATGTAGCCTATAGGTAAATCCGGCACTGTCTATCGTACAACGTACTGTAAAAGTTATCACCTACATGGTGCACACTTTCCAAGCACTCTCCAAGTGCCAGGTTTTAATACATTGATGATCACACTGTTGTTTTACATGACTGTTGTGCGCACGGTTTCAGACAATTTTACAAGCATTGCCACTGACTGTAAATCAGAGTGACATTTACATTGTGGACCCAGAACCAAGAGCTTGCAAAGAGAAGAGGTTTAGAACATGGTCGGAAATCTGTGAGTAGCCATCTAATCGCTGCCTTCGTCATAAATTCTTAAAGAACTTCTATTTATTTTGCAGCGATGCAGTCATGAAAGCAATAAAATCAAACCGGATGCGTAAAAGCATACAGTTAACCTTGTTATGCTTTTGCAATGTTTTGCTGTGCTCTCTAAAATAACTTTTTTTGGCTTAGTGTCTCCCCACTTCTCATAAAAACCATGGTTTCAAGCAATGTGGAACATAACACCACGCTGTAGTCTCATCATAGGCTGTGCGATTGACTAGATATCTAACCTATGCGCAAGGTAACACAGCACAACTAAGGGAACAATGAAACTTACAGAAAGAACGAGGATTCGGAAGGCGATAGCTATAAATCAGCACAAGTGGTAGTGGGGAGACACTAAGCCAAATCAGCACAAGTGGGCAGGCGCTGGTGGAGCCACTGGCGCTCCCTGGGGTCACCAGACATACCAACAAGTTTCTTTGCGAGGCCACTCAGAAAAGGGGCGGTAGACTTACCATACACACCAGTTGTCTCAATTTCAATGGGTTTAAAGTGGTAATTGCTTTGGAGGTTATGGTATTTTTGGCATTTTGCAGCCTCAGCCTTCGCAACCGCAAAACCTGCCTGTCTGGCAGTGTCTTTGTAGTGGCCCCAAGCAAAAGTGTCCACAACTGTTGCTTGCATCCCATACTAGACATAGGCCTCTGTACCAGGGGCCCAAAGTCAATTCATCCGGCCTCCTGTCATTTGTCAGGCCGACAGGCTCCAAGGTAAACGGGAGATTAATGCGGGTCTGAAGCCTCCGAGGCAAAAAAATACGATTTTCGTTTCAAAGAAGCAATTAGCCTAGACGGAATGTTAAAAACGGAAATGTTTCCATCTCTGACGTTGTTTTCCATTACCTTGAATGTTTGGAAACACCAAGCGTAAATTCACTTATAAAAACCTAATCAAACAGAACAATCACACAGGATTAAACCTCTGCGGTTGCTGTTGAGCCTTCGAGGAATCAGCGTTGCACACACTATTTTCATAACTTTGCGATGATTCTGACTGCACACCAGACATGGGGCGATTACATCACAAATGTAATCGATTACAATTACTTGCCACCTGCTCGATTACGATTACGAATAAGCAAAATCACATTGTAATTGATTGCGATGAAAGTAATCACGATTATAATCGCGATTACATTTGTCTTGAAACATCTTCAGAACGAAAACAAAAAAACCATTTGCATGGTTTGATGTAAGTATATTTTTAGACAACATACGATATGAATAAATGTAATAAACGAAATTACTAATCGGTAAGGAACAAGTACCGAAAAAAAAAGAAAAACCACATTGATTGCTTACTGAGATGTTCGTGCAGTCAACAAACCAGAGCTTTGAAACAGAGGGGGAGCTTAGCTGAAAGAGACCCACTGGCCTCTGTAGGAGACCTACCAGTCAACACTCAGAAAAAAACACTTGAGAAATGATGGTGAATCCGGATGTGGATGGCTATACTAAAACCGCAAATCAACGGAAAATACTCCGAAAAACGCAAAAAGACGACAACCTACTGAAAAACAAATAAAAGAACACCAAAACCGAAATATAAGCTAAGTAGGGGCCTGATTTTTACGTTTAGCTTGCCAGGGGATCCAACTAGCTCCTCTTCCCTCTCTTCAGTCACTCCGCTGCAACAAACACTTTAAATATTGATTAAATAAAAACAATGAATGGTTAAAATATTTGTTACAGTTGATAAACGTCATCGCTTCAAATCTTTTATCAGTAAAACGAAATCTATCAGGTTTGAACATTCGTCCTGCAACGCTGAAATTTCGTTTGTTAGTAATTTCAAAATTGCTGACTATTTCTTCTTGCTGCGGCGCTACGATCGTCTGCAAACCAGCATAGCATTGTGCAGCTTTCAATTTGAAATTAATTGAATAATGATGCCAATATGACTGCGCGTTTGTCTATTGGACCAAAAGTCAACAAAATGGTTTCGTTGAGTTTTTTTTATCAGTATCTGGTGGATCACGGTTGACATGCTCAGTGTTGCGGAAAGGTACTTTCGACTTCGATTAAAGGTCGTATTCCTCTGAAAAAAGTTTATTTACTGTATATAAATTACCGTATTAATTATATACATAGTTTACTCCAGCACTTACATTCATAAGTTCACTCTGAATATATGTAAACGAAACCAACACCTCTCTTCGTAATGTCCCGCTATTCTGTTGCCGAAGTGTCAACCCGTTTAGAAAAGCTCCTATTTTTGTTTCTACGTCTCACTACACTAGACTCACTGTACGTTACTTCTGGCGGCCAACAGAAAGGCTAGCTGGAACAAAGGGCGAATCAGCTACAAACGCTGTGCTTGCCCCTGGACTAACTGGATTTAACCCACACAGACGGGCAAATAGCCTCCCCTGAAACATAACCATAACAAAGAATGATAGAGGAGGAAACTCAGCCACTACAACCGCGGTTCATCGCACAGTGGTGTGAAGTCAAGTTTAATCGCGAAAGTAAACGTCGATTACGATGAAATTGGCAATGTATCGATTACGATTACATTTCATTTTTGGTCAGTTGAATCGATTATGATTACTCAAAAAACTGTAATCAATTACGATTGACGATTCCCCATGTGTGCTGCACATATCTACATTTCAGCATCAAAACACCAAGGGTGATGAAGTTGAATCTGATCGCAAAGTGTTTTACCGTGGCCGCCGTGATAGTAAAATGCGTTAGTTGTAATTTGGATACGGTAATAACAGCTAGGTATGGCTTGCTTTAATCTTTTCCTCAATTCACTCGTAAGAATTTGCTTGGAATTTTCCAGGCTGAAGATGCGTAAATGACACTAAGCCGATTTCCTAGTAAAACACTTAGAAATCAGGTTCAGCTGCGTCACCCTTGTGGTGTCTTGATGCTGAACAATCACACAGTTTTGAATGCCATTCTGAGCCTAGTGCAGCCACGGGTAATTTTGCATCCGCGTTTGGACTATCATTCGCTTCGAATGTAGATTCCACGACTNTGACAGCTTTCTTAAATTTTCATAGGGTAAAGTACTCAGCGCGTAGCGAGGAACTAAATTGATCTCCATTTAACAATAACATTCATCATTAATCTATTCCAGGGGTCGGAAACCTTTTTGGCTAAGGGAGCCATGAAAGCTACATATTTTAATTGTATTTCCATGAGATCCATATAATATTTTTCAACACTTAATGCAACTAACGTACTAACTAACGTGTGCATTTTTAAGCAAAATCAACAATTTCAAACAATGGTACATGTCTGAATTTTCTCTTTAATAACATGCTTCTTATTGTTAATACAACTTCTGGTGCTGCATGGTGGCGCTGATGGTTTTGTAGTCTGGTAGATGGAAAATTACAGAAGTTTCATTCGTAACAATCGTGTCAAGCGAGCCAGATGCCATCATCACAAGAGCCACATCTGGCTCGCAAGCCATGGGTTCCCGACCCTTGATCTATACTGTGCCTAGATTTTTGTGGGAAAGCTTTCTCTGAGAAACCGGTGTCTCAGTTGATCTATCGATGCGGCTCAAGAATCAGCACGAAAGTTTACATCAGGACCCATGAGTTGGATTTATAATGTAGATACCCAGGGAACTCGTAGAAAGACACAGACTTGAGGCGTGTCTGGCTTTTATATGAACGAATTCACTTCATTACTTGCTGTAGTTTTTCCTTCTGAAACGTTTAAAAAAACCGAAGCTGAAAACAGTTCGTCTGAAGGTTGAATAAACTACAGTAAGCTTCTAAGCAGTGTTTCTCAAACCTTTCTATCTCGCTTATTTTTTCGGACCCCTGAATACTCTAAACCAGCGTTTCTGTGGGTCACAGACCCCTAGTGCACCCTGATAAGAGCTACAAACCTCTCAAGAAGAAACGGTGCAATAAATAGTCGAAATTACGTTTTAATCATCGTAGTACAAATCGAAATGTCTGCAAAGCCTACCTTTTATATCATATTCACGGGCCTCTTACATCACATTCACGGACCCTTTAGGCCTTATGGGTTAACGGACCCAGGTTAAGAACCCCTGTACTAACTCTTAGTGTATGGTCATAGCCTAGGAGGAGAAAAGTAACCTCAGAGTGCTAAAAAACTTTGTGCAATTTTGAGCATTTTCCCAGGTTTTTCTTCATCAACTCAACAAGTTTACCCTGCTATTTTCCTGTATATGCTCTGCATTATTCCGTGAAAACCTTATAGTTTGCAAATAAAGGTAATCAGCACAGCTGTGCACAACTTTTGAGCAACTTAACTCAAATATGAGAATGCCGCATATAGTTTTTAGAAATATGGTCCAATGCTTTTACCGAATTGTGTCAAATTTCGTAACACATTTTTCGTATACAGTATTACCGATATTTGCCTAAATTTTCAGGTGCAACGTGCAAGATATCATTAATCACTCCCTGAGCACCTTCCAGTTCAACTGCGGCTTTGGATGTTTCATGTATCATTGAAGGATGGCAGTGACATCCAGACGCAGGTGGTATCGCTCCCCTGTGCCGAAGACATGGGAGACATCTTCCATCAGTGTTTACCTGCAAGAAAAAACACATTTTTCGTTCCTATACTGCTGCCAGTAGGCAGAGCCGTATCAGCCGCACTCTATTCCCGCAATTGGGGGGACGCTGCCACAGGGTACCAAAATTCAGTCCCGTCACCACTTAGCCCCCCAAAGAAAGCTTCGACACCCCAAATTGAAACATGAAGCACTAGAAATTAGTGAAGTTGGGGGGCCCTTTGAAAGAAAAGTTGTTATACATTACAGTTACTTTGGGACCCTTTGAAAGCAAGGTATTTGCACATTACAACTGCTGTTGGGAGCCCCTTTGAAAGCAATAGCCTACGTATACATTACAGTTGCACTTGGGCCCCTTTGAAAGCAAGGTACTTTGCACATTGCAGTTGCTATTGGGGGCCTAGTTAAAAACACAGTGAGCCTACTTTACACATACATTTGCTATTGTGGACCTCTTTGAAAGCGTAGGACTTACACATTACAGTTGCTATTGTGGCCCTTTGAAAGTAGAGCACTTACACTATGCAGTTGCTGTTGGGCACCATAGTAAATCAGTGTACCTGCAAATTACAGTTGTTGTTAGGGGCCCTTTTGAAAGCAGAGTAGCCCATTTACACATTACAGTTGCTCTTGAGGGCCCCTTTGAAGGTAGAGTACTGAATTGTGATGTGGTTCGGAAAATATTCTATGAGCCGATAATCAACTTTTCACCAAAACTGAGGAATATCTACGCGCAAAATGCCTTGAGGGGGACCCCTAAAAAAGGGGTCCCGAGGCAAGTGCCTCGCTTGCCTCCCCTTAAACACACCACTGTACACAATCCTGACAATGATCTTATATGAGAATATGAAACCGATTGAACATGTTCTGTTTCATTCGATATGCGTTCTTTCTCACCTGATGCGCGCATGTAAACACTGTGATGTAACGTTATCTTTATATTACTGAACACACTGAAGTTGCTGATGAATTTATCACATCAGAAAACACAGATTTAACGCGATTTTTCACAATTAAACCTGGACACCCAGGTCGACTAAAAAACAGATCTGGGTGAAAAAAAACCTCAGTGGGAGCCCTGGTCACATGCGGCAAATGTCTACTACCGTAACTTGAAGTGAACATTTGAAGATTTATTGCGGCATTATATGTACGCGATAAAGACCAAGAGAACAATAATCAGCTAGCAAGTTTCGCAACCTGCCTCTGCAGTAGTTCCCCCACTTTTAGGGATCTTGTCCCTAGATTGGAACTTTTGACCCTTTTTAGGGATTTTTTGGGATTTGGGAAAAGGATGAAAATATAAAAAATAAGCTATTTCAGTTTATTTTGCAAATCATATTTGGTTCTATTTTTAACATTCATCATGCACTCCGATTTTATGCTGCACCACCACAGATTTAGGGATTTTTAGGGAATTTTTGGTACTGTTTTAGGGATTTTTGGAGTTGCATTTGTGAGAGCCCTGCTCTGCAGGCAAAGGATCAGACATGAGTGAACTGCGCATTTGCGCTAAACGTTTCGGGGACCTCGCGGTCACTACTTTGCCCTGTGGGCGTCGCGTTTATTTATCCGGCCCTGCCTATGCCTAGTTGTATACTGTACGTCCAGAAGTCAGACTTCCACTTGACCAACGTGTTTTGTGTAGTGATTGTTGTAAAAAGATGTACAAAAATGTACTATATCTAGCCCAGGTAGCAGTGGCGTATCTATGCAAAGTGGTGCACATGGCAAACTTGAAATGCGCGCCCTTTCTAATCTTGTAAATATTAGATATAAACACAATTTTTACGAAAAATAACCATGTAGAAAATAAATGTTTCAAAACGGAAAATATTTGTGTTTATCTTTACTTAAANTTTTCAGCAAATAAAATATAAACTATCCATAAGAACCACAACATACTTTTATACTCATTTATTTTTGTTATGAAGAATATCAAAACATCCAATTGATAACGTTATCACAGTTTATACGTCTACATACGGTTGCCTGACAAAATTGCATATCTTACAAAAAATACATCAAACAATATATTGCAACTGCAAACGACAATTTCTTTTAAAATGGAACACATTTCATTTGAATTGCACAATGAATTCTTTAATGCAAGTCATGTGTCACTTATGTTCGAAAAACACAATTCCATCGAAACGTAAACATATCCAGCCTTTTCCGGTTAAATTAGACAATAATGCTAATTAAAACAACACTTTCCGTGCCTATCAAAGCATGCAAAGTCGTCTATGATTTCATCAAAGATAGTTTTCGCTGTTTCGCCCTTTCTATTCTCATCAAAGCTAGATCACACAACCTGTCCTGACTTATTGTTAGTCATTGAGGCCCTGAGGTATGAAATGATCAGTTTCAGTTTACTGAAAGATCGTTTGCAGCTTGGAATACATACTGTCATGGTCAGCATTATTTGCAAAACAATTCGAAGAATGTCAGGAGGACTTCAGGGCGCGACAATTTTAAGTTGCATGACTTCAAACCATGGTCTACGAGAGGGGGGTACAACAGGTACATCGTATCCGGGCACGAGAGGTGCTTGGGACCCGCGAGGATGAAAGTACCCATGTTACGTTTTCTGTGATCAAGCCCAAAATTACTAGTGTAAGCCAGTTGCCAGTATAACAATTAATCTATTTATAAATCCTAGCAGGGTTTCTGTTTTTCCATATTCTGATTACTATGCAAACAAGCTATACAAGTTTCGACAAGGGCGCCTGGAGCTAAGGGGCCCGGTACTGGTCTTAGTAGACCTGGCAAATTTTTTCTCAGAGGCCTGCTTCAAACTAGCATTTTGCAATCTAGAATCGCCTCGTGCAATTGCTTGCCATCAACATCTAAACTGTACACAGCTCCTAAACTGTCATACGTAGATTTTAGTTTTTCACATCAGGACCTTTTCACAACAGCAGCGTAGCCAGCACAAATTTTTTTGGGACCACATATTTTAAATTTAAACGAGCAACAGTACTTGGTTTGGGACACCGCGTCTCAAAGCACAAAAGGTTAAGATAAGCTAGACGTTTTGGGGGTATGGCCCCCTTGGCCCCAGGCACGTAGCCAGCAATTTTGGTAGGGGGGGACAAACTACTGCCAAGTCTCAACATTTGATATTTAATGCCACTTGTTTTTAAAGCATCATCCGCGAAAGGTGGATTTTTCTGGCGCTTTTTTAAAAATAATATGTTCAGATTTTAAGCTCGCAAATACATAGTTCATTTTCGTTGAATTGAAAAATTTTAAAGGTTTGTTTTTAATACACTTCCAAGCTTCTATTTTGAATGAAAGCCACCATTTGTTCGTAAAACTGTCATGCAAGAGCGCTTGTGAAACTCTCGATGTTTTATGCATGCCTTTTTCAGCCAATATCGAAATTGTCATTGTAGTCATTGTGGCCGCCATTATTATTGCGTTTCTATATTTACACGCTTCTGATGTACACCAACACACGCTCAATCGAAGCCAAGAAACGACTTTGCTTCAGACACTGACTCCCGAAGTTGGTCTACAAACTTGCGCGCATATCAGACGTGGATCTTATCCAATTCTTGAGCGACTGGTTGACGTATGGAGCTGATAACGTAAAGGCTAGAATACCTCAACGGGTTTGAAAAATGTTTTGATATCATGTCATTAAACACTATGAATAGCGTTGCAAAAGCTACAAATGTCCTCTAAACCAGGGCTTCTCAAACTTTTTGTTCTGTGACGCCATTTTAAGAAAGTTTTTTCTAGGCGACCCCATTGATGGATAGTCTAGATGTCAATGATACGTGTACAGGTCCCAATAGTTTACAAAAACATTTATATCTGTTTTGTCAAGCCAATTTATTTAGCGAGCCCAAAATTACATTTCGCGACCCCATAGTTTGAGAAGCCCTGCTCTAAACAAACTTGCATATGTTTGACCCATGCAGTCTGCACAATGTGTGAAAATTGTTGTGCTTGTGAAAAGGAAGCCACAATCTATTCTCACAACGGCTCTGCAGGTTTCCGCAACTTAACACCACGGTGGGTTAGTTGATCTAGCCCAGTATCGGTCGAAACCCAAACAAGGGTGACGAAGGGTCGAAAAATGGACCGTGTGGAGGCGATTCAAACTGGAGTTGTGTATTTCCAACTTTACCACTGTTTGTCGTTGTAGCGTATGGGTACTTGAGAAAAGAGTGGAATGCTGACATCAGAAACGAACTTAGTAACTTTGGCTACTGCCAAAAATCACCGATACAATCTTTTTTCATTAGTTGTTTGAAGCTTGGGTTGTTTTTTGAGCCGTGTTCACCAAACTGAGATTTGGGAAGCGCACAAAAAAGCTTGCAAACTGTTGATTCTAGCCATTCAAGCCTAAGCGGTTGAATTTTTTTTAAATCCATGAGTGTTTAAATTACAAAATCCAATTGACTGGGAAAAAAGTCAATTTTTTCATTTTAGTTACATGCGCTTTAACGATGCAACAGATTGCAAGCTATCTGTAAGTATGGACAGTGTCAGTGTCCTCAGCACTTCCAAAATGAAAACCGTCTTCCTACTTACGTTAGATTTTGCTGCTGAGATTACCCGTTGCAGGGAATGATTTCACATTTACAGTAGGATAGGGTGGAAATTAATATTAGATCAAAGTTGTAACACTTTTAGACCATGCATAATTCGGATTGTGATTACTTGACCCAAGCTTTTTTCACGCCGGAAAGTTAATATGAAACCATTGATGAAAACGGTAAGACTCAACATGATTGTGATTAAACCGTTACCATGCAGTTTTAATCGTAATAAATAAATATCTACAAAGAATGTTGTTGTTGCTAAACAGTATCTATGGCAGAGGTCTTAAACACGCAGCCTGCAAGGGCGTTTGTGTGGCCCGCAATGCTTTTTGGGGATTTTGAAAGAATTACCGTAACATTTAGGTTATTTAGTTTATTCATCGGTGTTTAAAAGTGCTAGGCCAGCGAGTCAACAAGTTCATTTGAAGCGAACGTAGAAAGGGCTAGAGATAAATTCCCGATAACTCACAATATCATTCGCCGTAAAAAAGATGCAAAATCTGTTTCCAATAAGGTTCAGGTACCGCCTATGTTGCGTCAGNGTCAAATGCGGCCCTAGGGTAGTCATAATGCGGCCCTGTTTTTTAATCCTCGTTTCGCCCTCGGAGCAATTTGAGTTTGAGACCCCTGGTGTATGGCTTATTTGCACAATAAAAAGACTTAAACTGGATTTCTTCTCAACCGAAGTTTGAACTTCAAGGCATATAAAACGTACATCACCGCTATTTAGTTTTGAAACAGTACAAAAAATGTACGATTTACGTTTAAGGCTACGGCTTATGCTGGAGACAAGGGCAAGATGCACAGCATTTGCAGCACGCCAGAGTTATAAGAGAGGAGAGAAATTTTTGCGACGGGCTTGAAATTATGAGTTTACATCACTATTAGGTGATATTCAGCAAGCTGGTGCATCAGAAACAGCTGGGGAAAGTGTTGCTCCTTGTTTCACTTTGGTTACTGATAACAATTGCGGTGAGATACAAGATGAAAAGGGGAGGGGTAGAAGGGGGCCTTGGCCCCTCCCTACATTTTGAAATTTGACGTTTTTTGTTATATTTTTAGCAAAAAGGTTGTTTACTTAGTTTCGAGTGGAAAAAGCGAGATTTCACCATTTTTGCCCACCCTACGAAAATCCCTGGCTTCACCTGGAAAATTCTACTATTGCCCCCATCCCCCCTGGTACACAACGTTTGATTAATTATGGACAATTGGTGAAACACAGTGATTTGATCAGGTTCGACTAAATTATGTAATAGCAAGCATTTTCGGTGATTTACGCTGACATATTGCTTTGGCTTGCACATCAAAAGCTTGATTGACCTGAAAATTTTTGGCGCAACTTTCGGAATTGGGGGGGCCAATTGCCCCCATTGTCCCACCACTGGCTATGCGCCTGCTTGGCCCCCTGGCAACATTTTTTATTCATCTGGCACGGTAACGATACCTAACTGCTAATTTTTCGAGGACTCACTAATGCTCTCCCTACCTTAGTCTCTAGACTGGGGCACTGTATTCATCCTAATTATTATCGGACGCTAGTGGCCTCGAAGAAGTTTCGTAAAGTCGGAGTGGGTCGCAGCAATTGTTAAGTAATTTGTAAATCTGTAGGACCTCAACAGCAGTTACTTGCGTAGCAATCAGATTCTCACAGACAAGAACTTAAACTCATCCCAGCCAGATTCTGACTAATATCTTCTTGCCTGATATGCAGCAGCAGTAGTACGGACTGACTTCTTTAAAGCGTGAGAAGGACGAGGTCTCGTAGCTACGGCATGCGAACGTTCTTGTTCTGTCACAGTGTCTGACCGTCGTGTCATGTCGCAATATTGCAGTTATGTCATAATGCTTGGTGGTGCTGGCACAACACGCCCGACTTCATGCAAGACATGCATAAGATAAAGGCGCTGTGCTGATGCAGCTTTGCAGTTTATGAATGTATGGGGCACAAAACAGAGGTTCTAGAAACAGTAAGGTTTTAATTTTCGCCAAGCAATTTTTGCGCTCCCATTAAAATAGCACCCATGGCACGCGCCATGCCTGCCATACCCTAGACCAGGGATCTCCAAACTTTTTTGTCCGAGGGCCACACAAGGTAATACAGAACATGTCGAGGGCCGGGCATATGGGGCGCCATTCGTAAAAATGTTATATCTGACAGATTTAGCACAAAAACTGTTATCTCTGCGCATATTTAGCTATCTCTGCAAAGGGATAGCTATTTCTGCGCGCATTTAGCTATCTCTGCACGCATTTAGCTGTCTCTGCGCAGAGATAGCTATCCCTGCGCGCATTTAGCTATCTCTGTGCAGAGATAGCTATCTCTGCGCGCATTTAGCTATCTCTGCACAGAGATAGCTATCTCTGCGCGCATTTATCTATCTCTGCGCGCATTTATCTATCTCTGCGCAGAGATAGCTATCTCTACGCGTATTAACTATCTCTGCACAGAGATAGCTATCTCTGCGTGGATTTAGCTATCTCTGCACGCATTTAGCTATCCATGCACATATATAGCTAACTCTGTATGCATATATAGCGCTGAAGCGTGTCAGAGGAAAACATGGTATCTTGTCTGAAGAAAAACTTGGTGTTCTGTTTCAGTAATCAAGACAAAAGCTAGGCTACTGCAAGGCATGAATTCCCTTGCATCATGTAAAGCTAGGTGGTTTGAGATCTAAATTATACTGGTTGATAATAACACTGGTTTTTGCAGACGATGGGCTACAGTAAACTTGTGGTGGTGGTCTCAGTGTTGGTGCCATTTTTTGCTTAAAGTTTCAATGAGGATCTCATCAAGTCTGACCATTCCAACTGTCCTCACCAGGTGCAGCTCACTGCCTCTCAGCACCTCCAGGTGCACTAAAAGAATGCTCTCACAGAAAGAGCGTGTTGGAAGCGAAGTGCTCGGTTGGAGATGAGCACCGTTTTGTAAAGAGAATAACGCTGTCATAGAAGAAAGCACATCGAAAGGAACTGCTCGGTTAGGCGTTCTTGCCCGAAAATAACGTTGGCAACACACATCACTTTAGTAGCATTATCACAGTAAGCCCTA
>JGI24022J15233_10005417_pt1 | contig 13532 bp, 8 predicted proteins | sample Ectturendosymbi2_FD_15233 | JGI IMG/M metagenome (IMG submission 15233) | reverse complement strand
TAAAAACTTCAGCGAAATACTACCACCTAACGGTTGGCGCCCAGGGCCAGGCAAAGTGGGCCAAGGTGGCCTAAAAGTCCTCCACTTATGACGTCACCCACAAAAAACCCGCATCCCCAAGCAAAAAATTTTTTTGAGTGCAATCTACTACACTGGCCGATCTGTTTGAGCCGTTGAACAGCTCTTTAGCGCAATCGGCAGAGGAGCTAGGGCGTTGGTAAGGCAACCGAAAACTGCTGTTTTTTATGCGAAAATCGCCGAAACCACCTGGGTGCCAAAGCGTTTGTGAACATTGTTCCCTCTGACGTTTGCAGTATCACCTGACCATTTGTGCAGTGAAATCGCATTCTTACACATTTTCAACAGTTCAAATGTAAATGAAAAGTCATTAACTCAAATCGCCTGGCAAGTTATGGAGTTGCTAAGTGACGCAAGAAATGTGGTTAATGTGAACTGTCTGAGCACAGGTGATAAGACAGATGCAGCTTAGCAAACACTGCAGTAATTACTTGACATTGCTTGTGCGTATGCTGAAAGCAAGGTGCATATTATCTGAAACCAGAACAAATGTGGAACACAAATCAAGGGGAAAGCAACATCAGACCCTGATTTCAAACCTGATGTTAGGACTAACCCAGCTGGAATGTCCCTACCAACAGTCCCACACCAGCACAGGTCAAGCACCACCTTGATACTGGTATTGTAACCTCAATGTGTATCCATGGGTCTGGCTTCATCAGTGGCCATATGTTTGGCACTGAGGAAAAAATTGCATATTGTATTGCACTGGAACATAACAAACACTAACCCAAAACAGGGCATATGGTCTGACAATTGTGAATAAAGCAAGAACTGCTTGTGCATTGCAGAGAACGAATGACATAAATGACATGACGGTTATTCATAGCAGCACCACAAGCATTCACTCAAAGTCTAGGTCTTCTTTCAAACTCTAGTACTGACTTAAATTATTACCTGGAGCTGCAAGATCAAGTTAGATCAAAGTTATATTGTCACAACTGTAACCATTGCATCCAAATACACTGGTTCAATTTGAATATACTGATCAGAAAATACAGAGTTTAAAAATGGCATGATATTAGCCAGAAAAACTTCTAGTTAAACTGATAAAGCTACGTAAGTTCCAAGTCAGCACACCTGAATGATTCAACGAACTTCTCAGGACGAACATATTTCTCATTCATGTTAGTAATTTCTTCATCATGGTGCATATGGTTTTTGACAGAAAAGCGTTTTTTAGTGAGATTGCTGAGCAGGTAACTTAATTCTGCAAAATACCAAAAGTTTACATTCAGTTATCACATTTACAATTAACTTCATTGTTGAGCTACACACCAAGAACAAATAAAATTTGAGCTCACATTTAATAAGTAGCACAGACTACTCACAGAAGGTACATTGAAATAATTCTTGTAATAGTTGGGCTTATTTAAATACAAAAATAAGATTGGATTGGTAATTGCATCCTTTTATGTATATATTTACTATGTACATACTAAGTTCCACATAACTTTCCAACAAAAACCAGACAAGCTGTTCAATGTTGAGTGATAATCTGCACACAGAGTTCATTTATTTCAAATCTACCATGATATGACTCCAATAGAGTTGGAAAAGTAATTTAGCATTGAAAAAAAGGCCAGTTTGTAAATCCAAATGACGCTTTTTACCACTTTGGCACCCGGGTGGTTTCGGGGATTTTTGAAAAAAACACCTAAACGCACATGGCTTTGCACGGGAATATCTCCGCTCCTGTACGATTTACGGACTTGGTCGAAGCGTCAAAAGACATGGCAAGTCTTCTCATCTGCACTCGAAAGAAAAATTTTTTGCTTGGGGATGTGGGTTTTTTGTGAGTGACGTCATAAGTAGAGGACTTTTAGACCACCTTGGCCCACTTTGCCTGGCCCTGGGCACCAACTGTTAGGTTGTAGTATTTCGCTAAGTTTTTACTGGAAACTGGGCTACAATCCGAGTCTTTTGATACTTTGGATGACCTGCTGGGATTTCGGGTTCCAAAGTTGTGATGTAAGTTAGTTAACTAATTTGTTGATTTTAGATCATAACTTTTGAATCAGAAACGCTAGAAAGTTGATCAAAGGTTCAAAAGACTCGGACTTGAGCCTAGTTTCCAATGAAAACTTCAGCGAAACACTTTGCCTAGCGGTTGGGCCCTAGGCCAGGCAACATGAGCCAAAATGATCCTAAAACTACTTCACTTATGACCAGGGGCGCATCTAGCCTGGAAAAAAGGGGTCTGTCGCGGAAGGGCAGCTTTTGATCATAAAACCACATTTTCTCTTAAGACCAGAAATTGACCGATGAATTCTACAATTTTGCCATATTTCAGAAACCCAAGTTGCTACTTTGTCTCTGATTAATTAACGCAAATTCTTTGTACTCTTCCTTAGGATGCGCAGCCCTCCGATTGCATCAAGTTGTGCGCAAATGCGCAATACTCATACTACTCCACAATTGCCCCATAAGCCGCTCTATGACGTAACATTCACTCACAGGTTTTACGTGCGCAGTAAGCAAATGATTGATTGCCTGCGAACAAATCAGGGCAACTACTGTATTTTTCATACCATAAGGATTTTCGTACCATTAATTATCTCAAAAATCGAAAGTGTGCCTTATAATGCGGTGCGACTAATGTATGAACCTGGTTGTGCTTTCTCATCTACAATCAGTTTTATGTGGTAAACGGTACCATTTAATGGCTAGTTAAAAATTTTTTTGTTTTTTGTAAACAGTCATAAATCAACAACAATTGCAATGAGCAGCACACGAACAGTAGCCAGCACATACCACAGATAGTATAACTCAGCGAGAGTCAAGGCTCCTGACTACATTGGTGCACACTGAATCATACGCGTACAACTTTTATTTTATTCTATTCGTGTCTGGCAGATGAAGCATGTGTGACAGATTAAACTCCCTCGTATGTAACGACAGATTAAGCTCCTAGTGGCGACTCCAGCACTCAGGAGCTATTGGGAATGAGTTGAATACAGTTTGACTTACCTAAGTTTTGCTTCGTTTAATGTGCCTTATAATACAGTGCACTTTAAGTATGAAAAAAGAGAACTCAGTCAGAACTTGTTTATCTGAACTACTTTGTTTCGTAAATTAATGTTGGTTTAGCGAGGTGTCCAGAAAATCTGAATCAGGCCTGTAGCCATGGGGGCATTCAGGGTCAATCCCCCCTAAATTTATTTAAGCTCCTCCAAATTTTGCTTTGTAAAGAAATTTTTTTATTAAAAAATATAATAAAAACAAAAGTCTTGACCCCTAAAAATGTTTTGTGCCCCCCAAACCTTCAGACCTAGGCTATGGGTCTGGCCTAAGCGAACGTTCAAAGGGGAAACAGAAACAGGGTTGTTGTAAAAAAACCTGACCCAAAAAAACCTACCCGGTTTTTTTTTTAAAAGCTCACTTAATAAAAACATAATAAAACCCACCAAAAAACCCACTTTTTATTTTTTCTTTGAAAAAATCTGCTAAGGAAAAACAAAATAGGCAGGACACTTGTACAGTTAACTTTAACTTTTTTTCATCAAACAAAACGAACAGCAATGAAATTTGAAGGATTTGAAAAAAATAATTGAGCAGTTTGTAATGGTTAACTTTCTCAGCTCTGCACAATCAGTATATTTTAACCAATGTTTCTGCCCTGTGTGCATCTACCAACTTTACCTGATTTTGGACCATACCAAATCATAATATGTTGAAAAAAACACTCTAAAAATCAGGGGTCACCAATGTGGTGCCCATGGGCACCAGGTCACCCGCAAGGACCAACTAGGTTGTTCGCGGGCATAGGTGTAGCCAAAAGGCATAGCCACCAAATTTCTATCATTGTTTTTCACTTTGAGAGTCCCAAACAAAATACTGGTGCTCGCAGAAAGTCAAAAAAAAATTTCAGGCTGGCTACACTACTGCCCGCGGGCTTGCTCTAAAAATAGCATTAGCATGATCAGTGTCTTCACATTGTGGAGTATCTTAACTGTAAATACTAAAATAATTAAAGGTAAATTGAGCAACATTTTTATTTCAGAAGCATGCATCAAATTTGTAGCTCTTTACATTAATCGGCACATAAGAAGTAGCTCTCAGCTTCAAGAATGTTGGTGATCCCTGCTATAAATGCTCGGTGTATAAAGGTTTTTCTTTGTTTGCTGTGCGCATTCTTGCCAAGCCTTACCACTTTGGAGTGAATTGACCAAAAATTTGCAATTTAAACAAAGATGGGGTACATTTCTTTACCCTCAAATTTGAATGGCATAATAGGTATAACAAATTATTATTGCATAATTCTGATAATAATGATATTGTATGACGCAATAAAAACAATTAAGAATATGGTTTTTCTATTTTCCTTAAAAAAAGAACAAAATATTGTATCTTTTTAAAAAACAAAAAAAAACAAAAAAAACTAGGTGGGTTGTCTTTTTGAAAAACCCCGGGTTTTTCTCAACAGAAACAAACTGTATTCTCAGACGAACTGTCAACTTAAGCAAATATGTAGACTGCATGTGAAACATGACAAAATGAAACTCTCATAGTTGTTTTTATTTATTAGCAGATCCGTATACATGAGCAAGTATGCATTCAGAATGAAGTCCTCCACTTATGACGTCACTCACAAAAAACCCGCAACCCCCAAGCAAAAATTTTTTTTCGAGTGCAGACTAGAAGACTTGCCGCGTCTTTTGACGCTTCAACCAGGTCCGTAACCCGAACAGGAACGGAGATATTCCCACACAAAGCCACGTGCGTTGAGGCGTTTTTTTTTCCGAAAATCCCCGAAAGCAGCCAGACGCCCAAAGCGTTAATTAACATCTTTCATCTTTACCACATTAATTGCTGCCAAATTTGGTGGTTTGGGTGAATTTCTGATGCACCAATTGGCTGCTTAGGATTTTTCTTCCCACAATGAAGAACAATTGCTAAAGCTGCTATTGTATTTTGAAGTGGAAAAAAGATAGCAAATGCAAGTATTATTTCATTGTCTAGATTAGCCTTTTAGGCACTTATAATTCCTTCAAGGACCACAAAAGCCACTTTAGCAGCTCGTGCAGTTATGTCCATAACTCCTTATCCAATACAGACGACTTCGGCTAATTGCATACTGGTTAAATGCATAAACTGCTTTTATCGCATAGGATTCTAGAATCCCAAACCAAAGCCATTCACACGTGAAGAAAATAGTCCAGTTAATCACATACCAGTTATTTGCACAGAAATGTACCATACATTTGCAAACTTACAACGCTTAATCGCATAGTTAACTTCAAGAGTGTAAAGCGCACTGCTCCGATAGTGTGAAAATCCTTGATGACATTAATCCGATTAAGCAACTGTTGCCGAAACAACTCCCTTCACCGACATGCCAAAATCAACACCACGCATTCAACTTCCAGGTTTCAACACATTGTATACAGGGCTGTCTGGTTGTGTCTTGTTGCTACAGGTGCGAAGTTTTGTCTCGAAAACACTTTTGAAGTTTATTTTATGGCATTGGATAAGGATCCAACGCATGGAACTATGCTTAACTCCTTCGCATAAGATGTGTTAAATTCTTTACCGAACAGAAATGGTGCACATGGAGGCTACTGTACACCAACTTGGAATTTTAGTTCCATTTGATGACTTCTACTTTTCCGAAGCACAGTGCAGAGTACACTTCACAGTTTAAAATACGAATTATGCCGTGTCTAGCAGTTCAAAATATGGAATTATTCTGTGCGTTTTGCCGCAGACAATGCACTGTTTCAACTTCGTTACTTGTTTGGCTTCACTCTTTCTGTTTTCTCATATCAACAAGTTTCATTTGGTGAATGCCCCAACCAGATGATGCATAACAAACACCATTGGGATTATAAAAACGTCATGACGCCACAGGCTAACAAATCAGTTAAGTGTTTACGTACAGCGCCCAGCAGTATCAGGACCAAGAAAGTTTAGAACTTCTAGGAGCATTTCTACATCCTGCAGTTCTACAAATATTCGTACACGACAGCTGTGAGACATAAACATGTTCACAACTGCATTACACTGTCCAAAGCAAGCAGAAAATGGCCTTGAGTGTGGGAAACGTTCCACTATTGATACAGGCGATTATTACATCACACACGCAGTGCACACGTATAAGACAACATGCACCATATGGGCCCACAACAACTTTGAATTTACATTTCAACTGACGACCGCTGGTTTTCTAAACACTGAAGGATTTCAGAATTTAAAATACTGTATTAGGAGCAAAGGATTCTTAGAACAGGGTTCCCACACATTTTAGAAAATCATTTTCCATACTTTTGCAATACCTTTTCAATACTAAATTAAAAAAGTTCAATACCATTATTTCTCTTCATTTTTCAAAATTTTAATCATAAAACTCAATTTTACACATTGCATAATAATGAAGTGCTTTGCTTATAGTAAAATTTTGCTCAGATACTTCTGGTCTCTTTTCCATTTATAATTTCCATACTTTTTCAACACCTAATACACATTTTGGCCAAATTCAATACTTTTTAAAGGTCTTGAAAATGAATTTTGACATTCAATACTTTTTCAGTACTGCATGGGAACCCTGTTAGAACATCTAGAAGCACTTTGTATCCCACATTTCTAGAAATCTCCACGTTCAGTGTCAAGCTATAATACACCAACGGTGTCAGGTAGCAAGCATGTGGACAGAAGTCAAGTAGTGCTTCAAACTTGCAGATATTTGTTTGATACGGATAATCGCATATTTTGGTTTAACGCATAAAAAAGCTTGGCAAATTGGCTATGTGATTAACTGGATTCGTCTGTAGTGCTAAAGAACTAATTGAAGCATCAAAAATGCAGAAAGTCTTGTACTTTCAATTAAAAAATTGGGTAGACTTGGATTTGGATCTTTTGGGGTAGTGTGATGTGGCAAGTGGTCCCAATGACATTTTGGGAGCCTGTGATAAACACCTAAGAGCTAATTCACCCATTTAAAAAAAATGAAACTAGAAAAAGTGTGCTTCTTCTGAGCACTTATGTAACTCTAGTGAAATCAGTTGCCGAGTCATGGCTGAAATTGTACAGAAATCCACTATAGTAGCTTTCATAGTCCTGCCTATCACCATACCAGGAGCAAAAGGAATGTTCTATACAACTATCGCATCAACTTCTAAAAGAGAAAAAGATGATGCGTACCACATTGCACAGCAATAGCAAGCCCGGACATTCCAGAATGTACTGTACTTACAAGAGGAAAGGGTCAAGCAAGGCACTTTTGGCTGGGAAAAATGTAGCTATGTTCAGGAGCATACTGAAGTGCGCTATACAAAAACACTTACGTTCTCAAACATACCTCATTGCCCAAAAGTATTAAATTGACTAGTTCTGGCAAAACAAAATTTTCATACTAATGATATATTCATTTGCTGCTCCAGGAAACATCATAGATGACAAAACAACATTTTCACCTTTCATCACATTTAACTTGGAACATTTGACCTTTAGATCATCACATCCATGATCTTCCTTTCCCACTATTAGCTTTGTTTGTGCAAGCTTCAACACAAAATCAGGGCAAAAGAGCAAAACCTACACAAATAACAACATTTATATTAAAAGCTTAATCTGTATCATAAGTCAAGTCACTGCGCCCATGAAATAACATTTACTACTACAGTGTGTTTGCAAATATCTAAACATCATATAGTCAAATTGCACATTTTCACGTTCTCAAATGTAATATAAATCATTGCCAACAATTTGCAGTGCAATTACAAAAGGCAACAAAAATCAAATGCAATGATTGAATGTGCAAACTTTGCTTTGGTTTTTCGTGCAGTTAGGTCATAATAAGCTATGTAATGAAGTGTTGGGTTTGGTTAGGCCATGTGGTACGTATTTTGTGTTGAGTAAAGCAAAATGAGAGTGGTTGAAAGTAGTGGTTTTATAGGAAGAAAAATGAAATGCAGACAAATAAATAGATTGAATACAATCTTCAGCAAGCTGCAGAGATTGTGCGTAAAATATTTTGGATGCAATAATGCAGTGAGTACAATAGTGACATCATTAGCAGTAAACTGTGATACTTGCAATTTGCAACACATTGCTGCACTTAGTGTGACGCATTGCACAAAACACATGAAAGTGTAAATTGATGCAACTGGTTGCTTGCTACAGAAACTCTAAATTAGTCAGTCACAACTTGGTGAACCAAAATCAAAATTTTTTCTGATACCTAAATCCATTAGACTATTATCATACAACATTTAGATAAAAACACACTGCACGTAAACAAATCAAGCCTTATCAACAGTGACACATTCCCATGTTATGGAACGATACCAAAAACACACCAATGTTCCCTCGTGCTTTCTGTGGGATAAGTAAGGTTGATTTGGGATAGCATTGACATGGCCCATATTTTGTTAGTGTTTACTGTGGTACTTTCAGTGTATGCTAGTAATAAGACAGACACAATAATATGTTCTAAGGTTCTAATTAATTCTAAAATATTAGTGATAAATATTTGAGTAACTGTTTTTTCTTTCAAAAATGCATTTACTATTGCAAACACTTAATCAACCTACCAATGGACCACAGATGGCATGTTGACATTAACTCAAGTTGTCATCAACTACTCTACTAGGATCAACATTTGTATCTTTGATAATTTAGATGCAATTACTTTAACACTTTGACAGCCGGCGTACGATATATTCGTACTTCGATTTCGGCCTATTTCGTATTTGAAAAGGATGTTACATCATGTTTTCACAGATAACCCCAGAATGCATTTTGTTATGTGTATGTGCGCGTATATGCTAGCTTGATAACTGGAATCACATATCGGGTTGGTAGAACACACACTAAATTACACAAAACTATCCTTAACGCAAATGTTGGTATTTTGCCATAACTTTTAAAACAGAAAATTTGTTTTTCATTGCGAACTAGAAAACTTGCCAAGTCTTTTAAGGGTTTGAACAGCTCTTTAGCACAATTGACAAGTTATGGAATTGCAAAATGGCACAAAAATAGCGTCTCAATGCATGATTTTGAAGTACAATATATTCATACACCGGCAGCGAATGTGTTAACATGGGAATTATTTGCTATGTTGAGCACCATGCAAAATGACAAACACTGAAAATCAAACACAAGACACAGAATAAGCAATAGTGCTACTAATGCTGCAACAGTGATTAAAAATGCAATTATTTTTGTAGCTGCTGTCAAAGAAAGATGAAAGAACAGTTTTGCTGTATCACTTACACATTCTTAGCCATGCTTAGATATTAGATGGCTAGAATAACATGAAGAATAACCCATATTAATTTTAAACTTAAGTACTACTTACAAACCTGCAAAACACTGTTTAGATAACATGTGTTTCCCATATTTTGAAGCCCCAAAAAAGGAAGCACAGTGGAATCCATCTTCATTAAATCTATGGTAACTCTTTCGTCATGCATAACTGCTTATCTTTATTGAATAAACAATTGAATTAAGCTTCCCAGCAATTAAATCATCACTTTAACATGCAATAACCTGCAAAAGTGTACCTCAGTAAAAAATAGTGAGAAAAAATTATTGGATACCTATTGTATACAATAGACTGTCATTCTTAGATATATCACATCTAAGCAACTAGCTCAAATTTTTCATACTGGTATAAGGAGTGCACGTGTCAACAGCCAATTTCACGTAAATGTTGATATCTCTGTTTCTAGAGAAATTCCAATCAAAAATTAGATAAAACTTTAACAAAGGCTGGCAGGCAGTGTTTCCAAATAAAAAATATGAATTTTTAGCAGGTGTGCAATGAGCATGGAAGGCTCGTTACAAAGGCAGGCTGTTTCAAAAATGATGACTTTAGCCAGCCTACACATGTCCATCAAGCTCTTAATCTGCTGCCAAGTTATGGCTGGCCAAAACTTGCCCTGAGAGGGCATATCATGCCTTTTGTGTAATTTCTTCATCTTTGTTGAAAATTAGGTTTTTGAGCCAAAATTTTGGCTCCAGATATGCTAGAAAGCCAATCAAGAGCTCTGAAGGCTCAGATGATAACCTAATTTTCAAAAAAAGACATGAGCCAAAAAATGGCCTGTTAGGTTGGTGTCCACTGTTCAAGGCCAGGTAAACTTGGCCAATAATTCGAAAACACCCTTGACTTGTGACATCACCCACAGAGAACCCCAAACCCAAAACTCACTTTTTTTTCAACTGAATCGAGAAGACTTCCTGTATCTGTAACAGGTTGAACACCTGTGTAGCTCTAGCGGCTAGCAGGCCTGTAACCAGCTTGGGACACCAGGAAGTGCGAAGAGTTTTCTGAGAGGGGCCCGAATTTTTTGAACTGTGTCTAACAGTTTTAAACTATGTCCAACACAGTTTTCCAAGGAGGGCGAAGGCCCCCTGGTTACAGGCCTGGCGGACAGTGTGAGTTATGGACATAAATTTTCAGAACACTAACGGGACAGAAAAGGGTTAATGAGCCCAGCTACACCTTCCAAACAAATTTCCAAGCCTCCTGAAATTGAAATATGAAACACTATAAATCAGTAGATTTGTAAATTTTACAATGTCTACAAACTAATTAAGTATCTTATTATGGGATTAATTATTTTGTTGTTTTCAGGTCATAACTTTTTTGAACCTAGAACCCTACAAAATCGAAGGTTCAAAAGACTCTAATTCTAGCTTAGTTTCCGATAAATACCTGATTGAAATACTTCCATCTAGCAGTTTTGACCCAGGGCCAGGAAACCTTAGTCAAAATGGTCAAAAATCACCTCATGTATGACGTCATTCACAAAAAAACCTAACCCTCCAAATTTTTTTTCTTTGCCAACTCAAAGACTTGTAGCATCTTTTGAGGGTTTGAATAGCTTTCTATTATAATCGGCAAAGAAGTCATGAAGTTGCAAGTTAACACTTCGATGGCCGGTCTACCAATATACTGTACCTAGATTTCGGCCTAAAACCAGCAGTTTTCGATTGCCTTACCAATGCCATAGCTCCTCCCAAGGTCATTTCATTATAATTCAGTTCATGGGTAGAACCACATGGTTTAGGATTTCGTTTCTTTTTACATATGCTTGCAACTACAACTTTTTAGAAACATTGACACCAATTTTGCAAAAATTAACTGAGCGGTTTTTGATTTATCACTGCTTTTATATTTTTCCCACTAGATGGCATTCACATTGATGAGCAACATAACAATGAGTAAAACTCTAGATCTGTTAGTTCAATCCTAATGAAATTAGTGTCTATACCTGTTTTCTAGGATGGGCTTTCTAAATATGCAGTTTAAATTTACCTAAAACAAATACTTTTCATGATATTTGCGTCTTTGCCCCCCTACATTCCTCACCTAATTTGGGATGGATGCTGAAATAATTTTTTTTTTTATTTGTTGGTTTTGATAGAAAACCTGCCTGTTTCCAAACATATCATTCTCAAGATTAACATTTGTGAACTTCTACAAAAAAATTACAAATAAATGCAAAAGAATTGGCTCTAAACAAATTTCTTTTTTCTGCTCTATGACATCACAAGCGACATTCACATATTATCTCTTACTCAACTGTTTGGCGTCCGGCTACTTTCGGGGATTTTCGGAAAAAAACGCCTAAACGCATGTGGATTTGCACGGGAATTTCTCAGGTCTGGTATGCTCTACAGACCCGGTAAAAGTCTCAAAAGATGCAGTAAGTCTTCTAGTCTGCACTCGAAAAAAAATTTTTTGCTTGGCGGATGTGGGTTTTTTGTGAGTGACGTCATAAGTAGAGGACTTTTAGGCCACCTTGGCCCACTTTGCCTGGACCTAGGCGCCAACCGTTAGGTGGTAGTATTTCGCTGAAGTTTTTACTGGAAGCTGGGCTACAATCCGAGTCTTTTGATACTTTGGATGACCTGCTGGGATTTCGGGTTCCAAAGTTGTGAATTAAGTTAGTTAAAATATTTGACTAATTAGCTAATTAATTAATTTGTTTATTTTAGATCATAACTTTTAACCAGAAACGCTAGAAAGTCAATCAAAGGCTCAAAAAAGACTCGGACTCGAGTCTAGTTTCCAATGAAAACTTCAGCGAAACACTTTGGCCTAGCGGTTGGGCTCTATGCCAGGCAACATGAGCCAAAATGATCCTAAAACAACTTTACTTATGATGTCAGTCACAAACAATCCGCAACCCCCAACCAAAAAAAAATTTTTTCGAGTGCAATCTACTAGATTGGCCAATCCGTTTGAGCCCTTTAACAGCTCTCTAACGCAATCGGTGGAGGAGCTAGGGCGTTGGTAAGGCAACTGAAAACTACTGTTCTTTAGGCCAAAATCGAAGTACGAATATATCGTACGCCAGTTCTCAAAGTGTTAAAAGTCTTGTGAATTGAAGTTAATGACTTCATAAATACCTGTAATATGATAGAAACTGCCTTTGATTACTTGTATATGGGTTGTCTTTTAGTGTTTCTTGTGGAACTCCTACACTTTAACAGTCCTTTATAAACAGTTAAGGTTGATATGACCTAGCATACTCAACTGAAGACTTCAGATTTCTTTGAGTTCAAGTTTGGCTCCAGGATTTTTTTACCTTAGGACCAGTGTGAGCTGTTAACACTTTGGTGTCCAGCTGGTTTCAGGGATTCTTGCACCAAAACAACCAGATCACACATGGCTTTGCGCACATGTAACTCGGGCCTGAAAGTGGTAGAGCCGTTTTATGTAAAAGTTATGGCCAAAATTATAAAATCCTTCAATTATGATAATTTACGTAATCATAGACGACTCAAAACGTTCAGAATGCAGTGTATTCTTTGCCAAAAAAAATATGGTTTTGCCAAATAAGCAAGTTTTGGTCCCTAAACTAATAATTTCTGCCAAAACTCAAAATTGCATGTTATAACTTGTCTTTTAGTTTTAAATTAACTTTTCAATCCAATGACAATGCTAGAAATCGGTTGATCTTGTGCTCCAATTATATGAACAAGAGATGAAATCACAAAGTTGATTATCATAATCACATGTTGAAAAGTCCACATATGTGAACGAAAGGGTAAAAACTCTTTGAGAGCAAATAATAAGTCTATGAAAGGTTCTACTAAAACAAAATCTACTGATTACAACTTACAAGGACAAAATAATTACTAGGCAGTGTCTATTTTGCCACCAGGATGGCAGCAGCAAAAGGCTTAGTAGAAAGGAAGTAAATGTAACCAAAAGACAAACCTACAACCTAACCTTAACCCTAACCGTAGCCCTAAGCTAACCCTAACCTATCCCTAACACTAACACTAAGCTAACCTATCCCTAACCTACTGTAACGCTAAGCTAACCTAATGCTTACCTATCCCTAACCCAGGGGTTCCCAAATTCTGGTTCACATGCCCGAGTGTTAGTAGTCATCAGTAGGGCAAGTTTTTGTTGCAGTAAAAAAGTGAGAAAGTTGCATTTATTTTCAATGAAAGTTGCATTTATGCCCAGGAAGTTGCATTTATGTGCACAT
>JGI24022J15233_10005410_pt1 | contig 13536 bp, 9 predicted proteins | sample Ectturendosymbi2_FD_15233 | JGI IMG/M metagenome (IMG submission 15233) | reverse complement strand
TTGTGTTATAATTTATTTATTGCCTAAGCCGGCAAGTTCCCGATTTTTTTCTCAATACTTTTTTTTAGCAGTCGTCGCTCTCTCGCTGTTTTTCTGTTCACGTCGTTTTCAGCGCCCACCGCGTGGGTTGACACTGTGATCTGAGCGATTCTTTGATATTACTCTTCGGCCGTATTATATTGCATGCGATGATGTCCCATGAAGTCGAGCAAACATCCCTGGGTCTCAGTGGGGCGGTCGGAGTTTTGCTGGAAAGCCTTTTGCAACTCGCCACCCCCCAAACTTGTGCAAAACGCCGGCGAACTGCGAGCGTCGCCTCCCAAGTGTCGCTGACCGTTTGCGTTTCTCATGCCTTACCGCTGGTTACAGGTGTCGGAAACCTTGCTCCCTGCCACCACTGTCCCTTATTGCTAAGTCGTTATGTTTGTTGCTGAAAGCTTCTACCTCAGGGCTCGACTGCGAAGTGTAAGCGATATGTAGACCTTTTCATCAAAATAGCTTCATGTTTGCGGAGTTGTTGAAATATGCGCCGCGAAAACTCTCGGTGGAGGTTGTCTGCCATAAGCGTTTCAAAAACCAATTAAGTTTAACTCCGCAAAATATGCTGTTTGGGTGGTTTACTCACTTTTTTCTTTTGTTAATGTGAATAAAAATGTCAGGTCATTTTTCTTCAAACCTGTGCAACCTGCAGCTCATATGTTTTTACTTTTCAAGGAGATATGATTGTTGCTTAAGCACATGGCGTATGGGCATTATCACAAACCTGCCAAAAGTCTTAACGCCAGATTTCTCCCACAAAGTTCGTGGGCGAAAGGTTTCATCCACCCACACGTTCTGTTATTGCGTAAACTTGCCAACTGTTTGCAAGTAGCTCGTTTCTGCTTTACCTTGTAACGGCGTTGGTGCTTTGCGCAGAGCTCTATTGCTTTTAATTGCTTCCGACAAACGCAGTAATTGTTTTTCATCGCATTTGCTTCATGTTGAAATTTTTAAATTCATTTTTATCGGCCAAGCTTCTGCAGAGCCGTATAGCGCGTCCACTGCGCCAGCGCAGACGTTATGAATGTTTTGAAAGCTGTCACATATTTCATTGTATCTTTTCAAATATTTCGTGTGGCTTGATCGAACTGGCTTTTGATCAACATAAGTCGCATTTGAGAATCTTCTCCGTTCACAGTGTGGACAGCTTTATATTTGAATCGCAGCGTCTGGCAGTATTCCGGTGTTTGCATTTCCTCATTTTTCAGTGTGTTATATATGTGTTCGCTTTGCTTCGCTCGCGTCTTGTTTTTTATTTTTTGGTGCAGTACATAGATTTGCTTACTGTTCTTGTCTCTTATTCAAATAAACGATTTTTTCTTTCAAAGTCAAACGTAGTGTGTGCATTCAGTACCACACGATACAAACGCTCTACAGTTTTTCTTTAGATTTATACGAGTCAGAACGTGAAACTGTTAATGATTGCAGCAGTTATGCTGGTGATCCAATGTCTCTCTTGCGTTTTGGAGCATTGGTGTTCGGAACTTGGTACTTCTCTTTCGCTGAGTCTATAACATGACAGCATACTATATGTGAAATTGGTAAAAAAAACTCGCTATGAGATCCTATTTGAAACTAATTAGCAGCCATTCGAAGCCCCGAGCCTAAGGACTCCGAAGACGTTTAAGTGAATTGGCAGAGTCCAAGCAGAGCAACCCACCCAGATCAATACCAAACCAAGTTTCTTAAGATGACACCAATCACGAAATTATCACTCATTTCACAAGAATGTTTAATAAAAGGTCGGTTCATCTGCAGTGCCCATAGCCAAAATTTCGGAAAATTTCCCACGACGAATATTGATATTTTGGGAATTTGTGGACTTCAACTTGAGAATATCTTACCTGGGCGTTCAATTGGCAGTGTGTTGGTGTTGACTGTAAAAAATCGTGGCTTGCTTGGCTGTCACGCGAAGGTAAGGTGAATTATTTTCCCAGTAAGGTTTCCCCGATTTGACACTGTGATTACTACCTAGCCGCCAACGTACGGTGCAAGCAACATGGTAGAGTGTCCAAGCAACGAGACGACCATGGCTGACTAACAAGGTAAGGGGCCTACCAGCAAGGTCTTCAATTTCATCACTGCTGTGAAAAACAGTGGATCAGTCATTGAGCTAGAGCAACGGTTCCCAACCTTGCGTACATCTACCCCTACGGGTACATTTGCCTATCTGTTAGGATACACTTATGGTTAACAATAGAAGGGAAAAGTATTATTTATATTATTTATTTCCAAATTTTTATACATATATCATTGAGACAACAAATAACTTTGAGACAAAACGGAGTCTACCTTTATAGTTCTAAAAATATAAAAGTTCTATTGAAAATTCAGTGGATGTTTGTTACTTAGTCCGCCTTTTTGTTATAAGAAATTTTAGGGGTACGCGTTCATCTGTTGAACTGCTGAAGGCGTGCATGGTCAGAGAAAAGTTGGGAACTCCTGAGCTAGAGCCTACATCAAGATGAACCAAGTGACTCCTCCTTTAAAAATCGGACAGCGTCTGCCCCTGAAGCAAAAGAGCGATCTAACTAGATTCACAGGTGCAGCTATCGCAACTGTAAAAAACATCCTTGCTGTCATGATCTCTCAGAGAATTGTGAATTTACATTTTCAGTTACCAGTGTCAACAGTTCCGTAGCTTTAAAACAGTGGCCGGCCAAGGGGCTATTTCGGGCGGATGCCCTCCAAGAACCAACATGTAATTGTATCAGCCCACAAACAACCCTCGACATCCTTAAAATGGCGTCCTTTCGAAGAAACAGGAACCTTGCTCTTTTTTCACAACCTCTATCATTGCGCAACATAATACCAAGGTTACGACCTATACTTGGTGGACCGCAGCCCGGCTGTCACCAAAACGCCAAGCTGTTGTTCTTTTCTTACAGTAAGCTTGTTGGAGCAATTTTTAAGGCAAATAGCAGGTATTCGACGTAGCTTATTAAGAAATTAATTCTTGCCCAGGACTTGTCGCTACATTTATACACTTCTTTACCTTCAACAGAACAGCGGGGTGGCTAAAGATGCATTCCGGGTGTCAAGCTAGATTTCTGACCTTTGTGAAATTTTTGACCTAGTCAGGGATTTAGAGTGACAGTTATAGCGAAATTTCTGACCTCTGCAAATTTCTCATCTGTTCTTTTTTCAGTTATTTCGCTTCTCAAGAGTAAAGGAATAAACATTGGCGATGAAGTTTTTGATGTCTGTTGCGAAAATAAAACGTTTTGGTTGGACGTCAGATAGTCCAAAATCAGCGACAGTTTAACCGCTGAAAAATATTTGACTTGGTCTTAGATAGATGTCACTTGGTTTTCTTTTTCTAACTCTAACCGTAATCACCAGTTCTCAGCAGTTGTGATATCTCAGTGAAAACCGAACAGCCAGCGCTTGCGAAATGCATGACCTGGAATATCATTCTGCGCATGCACAGATGGCGTGAAGTCAGCGATTTCGCAAGTCAGAAATTTCGCTTGATACCCGAAAATCGAGTACGCACTTGAGTGGTGTTAAATACCCTCAAGTTCTTAAAATTACTCCGTAGTAGCTTTTCTCGTTTTCTTCACGTTTTTGAAAATCCTTCGTCCTTTCACAGCTAATGTTCCGTGGTACAAAGTTGTAATGCTAACACCAATTGCGAAAGCATCTGGATTACCAATGTTACACTATTTTAATTGCTGTTAGAGTGTGCGCCATATCAGAAAACTGACCAAAGAGTATAAAAATCGACTGTTTTGGTTTGGTTTGGTTTGGTGTGGTGTGGTGTGCATTTCACTAAAAATAACAAATTGTGAATACCGCTTAAAACAGATACCGCCAGCCAAAACAAAGCCTGGCAGTCTGCCACCTTCCCTATCATTTTCAGCTCAGCAGCCTGCATTGAATCGTTAACTGTCCAATTTAACCATGACAATAGAGTCACGACTTCAATCTAACAAATAGCCCGTCAGACCAAACATTAATGAAATGAAAGCTATTATCCAGTTAATGTAAAAAACTTAAAATTTCACTCCTCCTCGGCTGCTCCAGCTCCGGGTCATTTTTTTCATCACAAATCCGACTCCGGTTTCAAGAGAAATTTCTGACCTGTTATTGTTTCTCAGTTATTTTGCTTCTTAGAATAAAAGAATAAAGTTTGGCAATGACTTTTTTGATGTGTGTTGCGTAAATTAAAAAATTTTGGTTAGACGCCAGGTACCCACAACAAGCTCTAGTGCGGGAATAACTTCTAACCAGTGAAAATTTTTGGACTTAACGCAAACCCTAACCCGACACACTTACCTAAACACGAATCCCTAAGCCCTAATCATCACTTTTCTCAGCGTATTTGATATGTCGAATATTACTTTGTGCATACGCACATGGCGTGAAGTCAGAAATTTCGCAAGTCAGGAATTTCGCTTAACACCGGGTCCGGCAGAAAATCGTAGACTCCGGCCGGAGTCCGCTCCGGTTCCGTGATTACCTCGGATAGCAATGATTTATGACCTAAAAAAAGTAAATTCTGATTTTAAATATCAATTTCTTGAGTTTGCAATTGAAACGCGGAATACAAAGCATATATTAGAAATCAAACCGATAAGTTAAAACTATTTTTTCTGTTGAAATGCAACAAAAATCAAAAGTGTGAAAGAGCCAGCGAAACTATCGAGGTAACAAACCGTAGAAGAAAATCATTCCAAACGCACAAGAGAAATATCCAGTGTCGAAAAATCTGATGCAACTGAAAAGCTTTCACATTGTTAAATTTCAACATAACTGCTTCCACGCCCAGCGTACTTTAGATCGTCCAGTAGTCGCAAAACAACATTATTACGTCAGAAGTCGCAAAAAATCCAGTATTATGTTAGAATTTCAACTAAACTTGCAAAAGCATGTCAACATCTATTGTTGGTGCTTAAACAAAATATCTATAAAGAGAAAAAAACTGTGCTGCAAGAAATTTTGACCTAATGATAAATTTTTACTCTTTTTGACCTAATAACTTTGGAATTGCTCATGGTATCAGCGTGGTATTTGGTTTGTGGACATTTCATGAACTTTAAGAAACGGCAGAAAATTTTTGACTTTATTGACGTTTGGTTGCCTTACTTGTATCACTGCACAAGATTTAACTTTTTAGCTTTCGTAGGCACGCATTGCCTATGGCAATAATTAGTACGGATCTTCTCTCTGCACTAAGGATTTGTGTGTCTTCTAGTTAAAATTTGTGAGGACATGTGGCAATGTACACTTACAGGAACAGCATCCATGCGTAAAACCAGTGTAGGAATGTAATTCGTGTTCTATAACTTGTTCCCATCGATCGTCCCGTAGTTTTTCGTCATCCCTGGTGCGTGAACAGTGTATTTTTCAGTGCTTGTCATGATCAACAGCGGGAGAACATTTTCCTGCAACATTTTCATGGTCTTAAATCTTATGTTGGATTCTTTAGCAACGTGCAAAGTGACTCTCCGGATGTTTTCTTTTTCTCTACAGTTAAACAAGTACATTTCATGAAGGTGTCCGGAAAGAAACCTTACCTAACCTTACCTAACCTAACATTGCAGGATTAAATTCTGGTGCTTTCTACTCTGTGCAAAAGCTTGATAGACACTTAATTTTGATTTGTGTGTGTAGGGATCACAAAGGGAACGATACGTTTCCGGTATGTGTGTATAGTGTAAATAAGCGCGTAAATTCGTAGGCGGGTAATTAGTTTTGTAACAAAACGCTAAATTTCGGTTTTCCAAATCAGTGTGAGAACTCTTGGTTTGCGTCAAGAAAACTTTGTCAACTCAGTCAATACTCTGACTCAAGGGTTGCCCGAAAACAGTGCCAAACGTTATCTGGTACATTTCACTCATCAGCTGCTTTCAGTTAGGAGAAATTTTGCTTTCTAAAGATTGTTGTAATGGCCCATTCTTGAGCGACGCCTTGCTTAGTGTTGCGATTGGCGTGCAAAACATTTTCGGGCAAAATTGCCCGTTTGAGTTGTTTGCACGATGTTTTTTGAGTTGGAAATGCATATCGACGGTATTTAGTTGAATGAGCACTTTGTTTTGATGTGCACAGGCGCGACGTACCGTTGTTTAAGATCACTCGCTGGCCCAGCCTGGCATACATCAAATTTTTCTTGCTCGACGCATGGGAAAAATGTGTTTGGATGACGTCATCAATATTTCCTCAATCACTTCAAGTGAAAAGGAATGTTAGTTTTTAGATTACGTCAGTTGTTTTCTCGTAAATGCTCCCGGGTTAATAATCAAACGACACGCAATAGGTCGAAGGATTACAAATTTTCAATCATGTTTCGAGTTGCACATTGGTGAAGCGCCATGCAATCCACAATCCACATTTACAGTAGTTACCTGAAACGAGAGTACAGCCGTTAATTTTGCATTTCAACGAATAAGCTTTAATCCAATAAGGTAATGAAGAAAACTCGAAAGTTGCTGTCCGAAAAGATCTGGGCGTCAGATGCTATAGCATTACACAACACTGCAGGTAACTGCGATGTTGGTATAAATTACCTTATATCGGCAGAGTGAAGATTCGTCTGAAAACGGGCACAATATGACAGCACTAAACGACAGGTAAACGACCTGTTCTCGTTTGCCTATTAATTAAATTTTGTCACTGCTCGTCTTAAAGTGATTAGGTATCTTGCTATTAGCTCATTGATCGGCTGCTGCGATACGCGTTGTTTGCATGATCGAGTCGAGCATTTCTCGCTAAACCGGATCTGACAGATAAAGAAAAGAAACGTATCTTCAACGTTGCATGCAATAGTCAGACGTGAAGCTTTAGTGCAGTATCGTACTGCGGAAACAATTACGTTTCGGCGATAGGCATATTGTGCAGATGATATAAAAACTGAGGTAAACATCGCAAGTGTGTGAAGGCGCTTGCCGTTGCTTTGATTGAGATTTTTTGTTATTTTAATATTTAAACCCTTGATTGTTTTCTGTTTTCTACTGCAGTGACGTTCCCTACACTGAGAGGTGGAGGAAGTTCTGCAACAGGTATCGTTTCATGCGACGCCCACATGGCATGCTCACACACGATGCAATCGCAGAGCACCAAACCTTTTTTGGCTTGCGTGTAATTACAGCTTGTCATTTTCAACTGTTTGCACCATTTCGTTTTTTTCTCACGTCAAGTTCACAGCACTTGAATACAAGCGTTCTGCAACCAAAAGGATTTGCTCGAACGCTTCCAGGATTGCAGGTTAAACGTAAAATTGAAGCGTTAAGTTGACGGTTTTCGAGGATGTGAGGAGTTTTTCTTCAGCTCCTGCGTTCATGGCATTACACGAAACTGGCGTTTATCGTCTCGTGTGTTGAAGCATCGGCCTATTTTTGCAGCCTCATTTCGCGTGTGCAGTGTATACACTTTCAAGAAGAAACTAGAACAGCCGGAGCCCGAAACTTTTACGTAGCTTTTGACTTTCGGTGCTTTACACCAGTCTTAAAATTACCGCATTCCGCAACAACTACAGTACTTTAACAGATGCATGTTGCATGATAAATGTTTTCCATTGTTGTGGAATAAAAGAATGCCTTTGTGTGTTGTCAAATATTGTATGTACGCATTTTTTGGACAAGCTGAAACGACCTGAGAAGTCGAACAACTTTTGGTGTTTCTTCTTTTACGACAATCACAAGAGCGCTTTTGTTATCCCACCGCTAATGCGCTAACTGTGATTGCAACTTTAAATGCGTGTTGGATTAAGTTAAACTTTTGAAGCAGATATTGTTTTGAACAAATATCTTTGCATTTTGTTCTTGTCTACTTTTCAGTTTCGTCCAAATATTTGTGTGCAGCGAGTCGACACAAACGCTTTGCGATTAGCAGATAAAACAAAGGGTGTGTTTAGTGTTTGGTGCCTTTGGCCAGTGGTGTAGAATGGTTCAAAACAGTAGATCTGATTAGAAGAGCAAGGTGCATAAGAGAAATCAACACGTGGTTGGGCGGTTTCGATAATTCTTTTCCTTCCGCTTCGAAACTTGTCCACTGCTACTGCATGGTGAATGCTGTCGCTGCATGAACGTCGTTGTTCGCTTTTTAAATGCTTTCCGCCGTTTGCCGTAACTTGTTTTTTTCTTGAAAGCAACTACATTGATGGCTTAAAATAATCGGTTTTAATGAAAGACTTGGAGCACCACGACTACTCGTTCACTTACCGAGTACCAGGAACGCAGGCTATTAGAATCGTTTCTCATATTTTCGGCTTGATGTTGATATCCACTGAAATGGCTTTCACAGAGAGCACCAGCAGCGGTATCTCGGCCGCCGGATTGGAGCTGTTTGTGGTCCTGGTCTGCATCATTTTTCTGATCGGGATCGTGCTTGGAGCTGTCATCATGCATTGCTGCGTCCACTCAAGGCGTCGCAAGCACAAGTAAGCTTTCAAAGTCATTTGAGCTCGCCACCGCAATCCGCTAGTAAATTGTCACGTGTAGTCGCCATGAGAACCAACATATTATCTATAATACCTTTCTCCAAATCGGTCTTGTTAGTGTTTACCGCATATTATCAACAGTGTTGCAAAAAGCACTTAGTGTTTGTGAAATCCACGAGATGGGCATCGTGTTATCTGCATCTGTTTTGTTGCTTTCAGAGTGAGGAACAACATTAGCAGAGATACGATGTCCTGGTTACAGCTATATTTAAAACAACTTTAGCCTTACCAGAGAATTACGCTTTGGAAACGTAGCCTAAGCAAAATACCTTGGGAGAATATATTTCTTCAACAAAGAGTGTTTTAGTTGAATTGAAAGGGGTTGCGAACTACACCCTGAAGTTAACCTATAGCCACGCTTACATTTCAATTAATCGTGGAGGCGTGGTGTAATCATTTATAACCTTTTGTGGTTTCGCGGAAGGACCGTTTCTCCCACGTCACAGCGACTAACATGAACTTAGCGTTTTTAACAACGGATTTGTTTTAAACGTGGCCGTGTGACTTCTAATGCTTGCGAAATCGGGCGTAAGCTTGTGAGGTCTGTTTTTTGTGTGCCATAACCTTGATTTATGGGCAACAATACATAGTTTTTGACAATTAAATCTCGCCTCGACTCGTGAGCGCGTCCTAAACACTCACAGCTATCTAGGCGTAACCGGGGTATGGCTGATTTTTTTCACAATCTCCAATTTGCTACGTCGTAATCACTTCAGCTATCAGTTGTAGCACTAATTGTCGCGCCCTGCGGTGACGTAATGCATGGATTGAAAATGATCAACTAGATAAAACTGCTGAGAGCTCCTATTTCTTGAAAAAAGCAGTTGCTGAAAGCTCGCAATTTTAGGAATTTAAACCATTTTGTCACGTCCCCAGAATCCACGTAGTTTTCGAGTTGTGCTGAGTGGTTCACCAAGGCATTTCCAGGAGTATAGATGTAATGGCATTTTGTCCTTTGGGCCAAAGCCTTGCTTCATCTGCAGCTGTGGTACTACGTGTACTGTCAATAATGCATTGTGAAAAAGTGACTGTCCACCATATTCTCTTATTCATTATTTTATCCTGTGATGATGTCTGGTTAACCCATTACTATCAAAATACACTTTAATGAATTGAAATAAAATATCTGCAAATAGACTTAGCGAAGATCATCCAAGGGCGTAACGTTCCTTGTGGTGTAGGGTCGGCTTATATGAACTTTCGTAAATAAACTGAATTTTCTTTCTAAACTCATTCATGATTAGCCGATGACTAGGTTTATGTTACGGAGCAAAGCGAGTAGTGTTAACCTTTTCGCATGTTTTGACAGTTTGTAAGCGCACTGAAGCCGAATTGACCAGTTCCAGTGCTCGTGCCCGTCAAGGATTAGTTCATTTACTGTTGATTTTTAGTTTTTGCAGCCTTCAGTACAACAAGGCCTAACTGCTACGAACTCAGTTTTGAATGATGCGATTCTAATTGCCGTCAATGTTTGTCTCAAGTGTGTGATTCGAGGATTTTTGAGTGAGCAACCATAGAAACAAGATGTCTCTGTTTAGGTTGGAAAATATCAATCCTGAAATCCCGGGATTTTCACCTTTTTTCTAGTGCCGATCTTAGGCTTAATTTAGTTAAAATCCCGTGGTTCCAAGAATGTATCATGAAGGCATTTCCCATGCATGCGTTTGTGGATTAATTATATATTTTAGAGCACTTTTACAATTGAAGATGGCTCCCATGGGCATAAAGGCGTTTCAATGTCATAGTGACCGTAATGTGGTAATAATATCAACTATCACGTAAAAAATTCATTGAACAATCACAAGCATGTTGCGATCAGTGTTGCCACTTCTTGCGATTTTTCGCTACATCTGAATATTTTCGAGATCATTTAGAGATTCAGTTATTTTTGACAATAACCTAGATATTTTTTATGAACACAAAATGTAGTGTTTTAAGTGGTTTCCCTGCTTCAATGCACAATACAACTTTACTACTGGATGAGTATTTCCATTGGAAGTCAGCGAGGTTTTGGCCAGATAGGTCATGTGGTGCAGAGAGAAATGCAGCTATAGGAGACCAGCATAAAAAAGCCAGACAACCTAGAAAAGTTGAATGAAGCACTCGAAGCTATCAAGCCTACATGAGTTGAGGCTGAACGTGCTTTCTTGGTTCTCGGGTATTTTTCAAATAAAATCAGGAGCCGCGTTAATGATAACGTTCTTGATGTGCTTTTTGTTCATGCATCAGTATTATAATTGAATGCTGTTCCTGTAACTTATGTGTGTAGCCTACTTCTTACAATTCGCTTAACCTCGAAAAATACCGGGATTGCTGAGAATAATTCACAGGATATCCCGACCCATTGACACCAATGCGCTACACTACGTCAGAGCTAAACGCGTAAGCAGGGGCGGATCCAGCCAGTTAGGTTAGGGGGGGGCGATTTCAGTAATATTTCGTACTCAAGTCTCGTAACGGTTTCGCTACTGTGGAAGGGATGAAATATACTTTGCAACACTGCTGTGACAAAACATAGGATGACAAAATGACCTTATATCGCGAATACTGTTTTCCGAATAGTAAAAAATCATGGTGAATAAATTTACCTTCGTAAGTTTTAAGGGGGTCGTTCGCCCCTGCGCGTAAGACGTTTGTAGCTAGTCGTGATGTATTAACTCGCTGATAACGTGTTGCAGTGTAAGCGCCTAAGTCTGATTTATCATTTAAAACGTACTTCCTATCAACAGTGCATCTTAGGCAGGTCACCAAGTTTGTGAGTATTTGAAGTAAGTTGGACGGATCAGATCACACGTAATGATGGTGTTGTAGGGACCCTGGAAAGATATACGAACTTTGCCTTAAACTGCACACACTTACAGCGAGTGACTAAGAAAAGTTCATCTCATCACTAATTTCGAACGCCAAATTATCCCAAATTCACAAAAGTTCCAAAAACAGCAGCGAAAGATACTACTTTCTCCAAAAATAATATTTTTACATTGAATGACTAGAACTAATATGAGGTAGACGCAGGGCATACGAGGGGCACAAGAGGTGCAGCGCACCCGGGCCTGGCAGGTACTGGGACCCTGGAAGATAGTACGCACGCTACGTTTTTCTGTAATCAAGCCCAAAATTACTCCAGTTGCCAGTAGCACAATCTATTTCAAAATCTTAGCATGTTTTATCCAAATTCTGATTACCATAGGAACATGCTACACCAATTTCAACGAGGGCTCCAAAAGCTAGGAGGGCCTGGTATCGGTCTTCGTACCTCCTGGTAAAATTTCTCTCAGAGGCCCAGAGTAGACCACTAATAAATGAGGGACCCGGCATTACCTGGTCCCACTGGCGATGACCTATATCAGGGTGATCCAAGACTGCGAGCATGAAGGGCCACATTATGGTTTGAGGAAAAATTTGCGGGCCACAAAAAGAGGAACTCCACTGCAATTAAAAGACTCGTTTGCTGTTCTAATAGACTTAATTTTGCTGCACGTCTAAGGGAAATTTTGATTTTAGGGTAATGTATAAGTTTTCTGTTTGTTTGCGACTCAAAACAGAGATGTTCTGCTGGAAAAAGGATGCGCAACACAACAACAAAACAATTTTTTGTTTCTTGGTTTTGGTTATAAAGTCAATGTTCGCTTTAATTTCCGTAGTCGGAAGACGCAAGCAGGTATGCAGGTTTCATCAGCCATTCTATTTCGTGTGCCGCTTTTCAATCGCTTCATAATTGAGAAAGTACTTTCGCAAATTACGAACATGGAGTACATCTTCAGTGCAAAGTCTCATAAGCCATGGCAATTGCCCGGTTGTCTCCCTGGTTGCGGGTCTGGTTACACTTTAATTATTTCAAAATTGCTTCCCTATAATTTGCGTGGTATTATTTCCCGTATGTTTTTTTGTGTTTGTCGCTCTTTAGATAAAAATTCTTTTTTTTTAACTTCACAAGACACTGTGGTTTGCCATTGTTTAAGGCTTTCCTCCTAGTTAGAATTGAACTTTCTGATTTTCTCTGATAAGTCTCTTCTGACACTCATGTTTTAAATTGCTGTAGCCTGCTTGACTAAATATTACTTCATTACTTCCACAATGCACATCTTCTAAACTAACTCAAATTAATTACAGTCTGTGCTTGCAACAACGATAAAAAGTAAGCGCATGCTTTGTGGTCACAGAGTACTGCAGCGTTAGCCTAGTCTAGAGGTTAGCTATGTAACGTCATAAATTGCAAAAAGATACTGTTACCCCCTAATCCTTACATATTGCACTTGAATGATGTGTGTCTTGCAAGGGCTGTGTGGCTAATGCAATGCATTTATGACTTTGTGTAATATATCGCAAACAGGAAGCGTTCGCGGGCCGCATGCGGCCCGCGTGCCAGTGTTTGGACCACGCTGACCTATATTGTATCAAAATTTTTTGAAAAAAGTCACGTCTGGACAAAAACAACTCTGTTGGGAGTTGGGGCTTAGTTTCACAATGCGTTAACTGGCAATTGTTTTGATAAAATCGTTTGTTTGAACTTTAAAACCCACTGCTACAAGTGCGTTGCTCAGCAAGCAACCTTGCATCTTGGTATATTAGAAATGTACGGCATCTTTTGTTGACGGTTAAATTGACTACTGACGGGGTTTACTGATACCGTCAACATTCAATAGAGGTTTTGCGTGACGTGCGTTGCTTCTGAAATCTGAGAGAGTTTGCGAAGACGTTTTACCGCCAGGCTTGTGGTGGCCAAAATGCGAAGAAAAAAGCACAAACTAAAGAGCACAAACTTTAAGAAAAACAGAAACTCTAGTTGTACAAAAAAATTGTTTTAAACACTAGGAACTTCCCGGTAGATACTGTGTGGAACATGTCTAGAAATAATCCAGTACTTCTGTCATTGGCTGGTAATGGCAGCGCCGAAGTAGCACTGCGCATGCGCATCTTCTCCATCCGAGTTTTTGCACGTGGACCAGAGATAATCACAGAGCCGAAGTGCCGGAGTGGATTCCGGCCGGAGTTTGCATTTTAGGCTGGAGCAGGAGCCGGAGTCAATATTTTAGGTTCGAGTCGGAGCAGGAGCC
>JGI24022J15233_10005408_pt1 | contig 13538 bp, 11 predicted proteins | sample Ectturendosymbi2_FD_15233 | JGI IMG/M metagenome (IMG submission 15233) | reverse complement strand
ATGCGCCATGCGTGGGCCGTGCAACAAGAAGTTTTGAACCAAGGGGTGAAGCTGACGTTTCAAGTCGAATGTGTCTTTGCCCTGAAGAACTATGTAGTCTACGTTGTTGACAAATCGTCTGATTACAAACTTGTCAACGCAAAACAGCCTCTGCCGAATGAAGACGACCAAGCCCAGTTTGAGAGCGTCTTGGAAACACTTCATTCCTTGAAAACTGTCCCAGATTTCAATCCGATTAAACTCTTTCAACCGTTGATAACAGTTCTGTCACAAATTGGCAATGTCGCAACGTTTTGAAACAAGGTCAAACAAATATGAGGAAAAAGCGTTGGGAGAAAAAGAGCTTACATCATGCAGCCTGCTCCACAGTCTATCAGTCGTTGCTTAACACATCCAACAAAGATGGGTGGAGCTGTTTCTTCGACCTGCTATAATCAAGAAAGTGGATTATTTCCCTGCCTGTACCCGAGTCACCCTCATCTAAGAGACGAAGATGCGCGATTATAAACATTTGGTCCAAACTGGCCACATCATCACCCCAATCTGTCGCTGAGCGAGATGTCCAAAGCTGGATTTTTCTGGCTGGGTCAAGGCGATCGAGTAAAGTGATATTACTGTGACAGTGGTTTGTCACGCTGGAAAACTGATGACGACGTTTTCGTTGAGCATGCGAAGTGGTTTCCACATTGTGAATACCTATTGCAACAGAAAGAATTCGCTTTTGTATTTCAAACCACCTTCAGGTTGAAAAACTTCTATCGACCACTCTTACGCAAATTGGGACAACTTGTGCCTGCCGGTCTTCTACTGAGAAAGTGAGTGTCGTTTAGAGGAAAGATTGCTCTCAACTTTGCTCTCATCTAACGATATTCTCTTATGTTCGCAGAATGACAACAGGACTTAGTCAGATTGGACTCTTTTTCTTAAATGCGATTTTCACGTCCAACTCTGGATGTAGTGTTGCACCCATGCCTGGCGGAACCTTTTTCAAAGTGAGGGGGGCAAAGTTCACGTCAAAAAAACTATACAAAAATTCTGTGGTTTGAATTAGCAACTGTGACGTCACAAGCATTGAAATATGGCGTCATCACCTGTACACCATATGAAGGTCTAAATCAGTGGTTCTCAACCTTTTTGCACCAGCGGACCGGTAAAAAGGGCAAAAAGTTTTTACGGACCGGCAGCATGCAATCACAATGAGTGCAACAGATTATTGTAATCATTTTGCAAACCAAAGCTGTTGTATTCTTAACGCAGCGCATTACTCTGATAAACATGCAAAAATAAAAGTAATTTCTTAAATTTAATGTTAAGTTTACTGCTGCATCATTGATAGTGTGCGAGATACATATGGCTGCAATGGAGTTTCAGAAAGACGAAGTTCTGCGTTGACATCCAAACGATTTCTCGGTCGGGTTTTGAGCTAATATTGAAAGAGCTTTCTTGCATAAGTTCTTGAAAATATCATTAACATTTTGATTGCACTGAGACTGAGAAACGGATATTCGTTTTCAAGAGATATCAAGAATTGAGACAGTGATTCACTTTTACTGTATGTCTGAACTGCAAAGTAGTATCATAGCACATTTCGAGCAGACTTTCTTTTTAACAGAGATTAACTTTCCATTTATGTACAATTTCAAGGAAAGGATTGTTCATCCAAAGCTTTCCAGTTCGAGGATCCTCATGTTAAGGAAAAAATAGTCAAAGTTGTTAGCTAACACCTTCAAATGTTGACTTGGGATGTTTAATAACTCTTTAGCATTTAAGCATTTAACATCAGAACTTGTCAATAATTGTTTTAAGTTAAAAACACCTGTTCATATCCCCTCAGCACAAAGCTATCTCAAAGTGCCAGCTTCTCTTTGAATACGTCTGTTGTGTTTCCCAGTGCAACGATATTTGTGCAAAACCACTGCAGAGATCTATTAAGCATGTTCAAAGGCAAAATACATCCTCAGGCCCCCATTACGCCAACTTACTTATCCAGATTTCATTCAAAAGAAATTCTGCTAATCGAGAGTTTCTTTTCCTTTGAAACTGTTTTGTTTCTCACTTTACCTCAACAAGACACGAAAGAACTCGTCCTCTTGAAAGACACCCTACTTCTGTATGGAGAACATGTTCAAACTTCGAGACCATACTTTTACACAGTGTTTTGAATAGTCTGGAGTTCAAGACTCGACTTCTAACTTCATTAACAGTTTTCACCGAGTTATCCAGCGCGTCTGCAAATCAGCAGGCGGTTTCGCTGCAGCTAAATGCTCCCGACGGATTATGCAAAGAGTAAGCAACATTTTTCGGGGCGCTACTTTTTGTTTTTGGAACTGCACCAAAGCGATAGGCAGTCATGCTTGCAGCTCCATCTATGAACACTCTAACACAGTTTCCACAGTCTATATCTTTCTCTCTAAAGTATTCGTTAAGAAATCTAAAAATCCGGTGGCACTTCCTCATAAGTTAATGCAACATACTGTAGAAGTTATTCCTTGAAATTTTCTTTTCCTATATGACGCACGAAACAAGGAAGAATGACACAATAATTCACGTCAGTTGGCTCGTCGAGTTGAATTGCAAAAACTTCGACTTCTTTTACTCTCAAACCTTCTCCTCGGTATCTAACATATCTTCAATATATCGCTGAACTGTGTCGTTAGAAAGTGGTATACGCTCAAGTTTTTGAGCTGCTTGAGGACTCAAAGCTTCTTTAGCAATCAAATAGGATGAACGTTTTTACTAATATTTCCCCAAGGGTGAATGTCTTTTATTTTAGATATTTCAATAGAACATAAATCCGATGCATTAAGAAGAGACTTTTCGGCAGCTTCCATCGTTTTATTTATTTGTTTGTTTTTTTTGACTACTCATCTCTCTGAAAAGTCTTTGAAAATAATTAATCCAGTGGCTTGCATTGAACATTGCTATGCTTCTAATGAAAGTGACGACTGACGAGCACGTTAGTAAGGTTTCATTGCATCGTTTGATAAATTTGGAGCATACAAAACATAAGGGTCGCGGAATCTGTTTACTACATGGAGTTCCAGTAAAGCCAAGTTGCAAGTACTTTTTACCATATTGACTGGCAAATTCTCCTTTTAGTTTTTTACTTCCTCCTGCTTCTGTCAACATATCTGCACATACTCTTTTTACAGTTTGTTGTAAATTTGAAGTACTAGTACTTGTTTCATGTCCACTTTGAGGGTTGTCCCTTTCTGATAACCGACATTTGCCCTTGTTAAAAAACTGCAAAATTCTTTGTTGCTTTGTTGACTGCTATTTCAATTTTCCGCAATATATATGATTCAGCTGCTGCGAGTGCCGTACAATAAAGTTTATGGTAAAAATTTCAGATAATCATTTCTGAAAATTTCCTAGCGGTCACCTAAGCTAAACCTTAAAAACCTGCTCACTACCAATAACTGCCATTGTACTTTCTAAGTACAAAAGAATCATGAATCTGCACAAGAGTTTTGTTTTACGCGGGAATATCCACTCTATTCAATCCCAAACCACATAGCGTTGTCCACGATTTTACCGAATTCAGCATAAACGCTAAACATTTTCAGTTTTTGAAGGCAAGTCAAAAAAAACTACGTTGTTTTGCGGACCGGCAAAAAATCTACCCGGACCGGCGGTTGAGAACCGCTGGTCTAAATTACATTATTTTAGACAAAACCACACCACTATGAAAACGTATCGGTGAACCACCTGAAATTCAAATAGGTTGTTACAGGGGCGACCCAGGTTAACAGCGTCACTCAGGCTCATCATACAGCATATTTTGACGGAATAAAACCGTTCGAGGCTTGAGTCACTGAAATTTACATTTGCTTTCGTTCTGGCTGGCATTATCGTTGCTCTGTGACGTTAGTTGCGTAACAATAAATGAGAAGTTCTCATGATAACTTCTCCATTGTTGAGCAACGTACGTCACAGAGCAATGTAAACGCCAGTAAGTCCTCTGCTTACTAGGCTCATTCATATTAGCCCGAGTTGCTGGGCAATTTATCGTTTGTTTGAAATTATAACTGTCCGTTAGACTGGACTTCAAATCCAATGTTCTATACAAATCCATTGCTTCAAAAAACATTCAGTCTGATATGAATTATGTTTTAAAAAATACTAAATTGCATAGAGCAGCTCGGGCTCTAATAGATAAGTAACCACCTTGGGACACCATGAGGGGGGCGAAGAGTTTTCTGATAGGGGCCCAAACTTTTTAAAGGATGTTCAGTAGTTTTAAACTATGTCCAACACATTTTTCCAGGTGGGCAAAACTTTTTGCAGGGGAGATTCGCTCCTCCGTGGTTACGGGCCTGTCTGGAACACAGGTAACATGACTGAATACTCATTCTATATCTGTAGATACCGGAATGCAAAGATAAGACCAAGCATATGTAGCAACCGGCAAGTTGTCTGTAAGGATGCCAGTTGTGTTGCCAATCATAGGCGTAGTCAGGGGGCCCAGGATGCCATGCCCCCGCAATATTTTTAGCATATATTGTCATTTCGTGCTCTGAAAGGTGGCATCCCAAACAAAATATTGTTACTGGCCTAAAATCAAACATTTTGACCCTCCAAAAAATTTTGGGCTGGCTACACCACTGCTGCCAATGCACAAATAAAATATAGATATTTAGTCTGACAATGCAAAAACTTAAACACAATTGAAATTGATCTGTCCAGTATTTCACTTTGCGTATAAGATTCAGAAAAAATTCACTACTAGGAATGGTGTTGAAACATTTGAAATTACGCCAATTTTTTAATGGTGTGGCACGAACTTTTTCCTACACACAAGCATGGGTGTCGAAAGGGGAGTAGGGATTTGAAAATTTCAGGAAAAAAGGCTGTTTGCTTAATTTCGAGTGGTAAAAACCAACTTTCACCACTTTTGGCCCCCCATAGAAAAACATTTGGAAAAATCCACTAGTGCCCCCCTGGAAAAATTCCTTCCGACGCCCATGCACACAAGCATGTAAAATGACACCATTTTTGTGAAAATTGNGTTGCATTATACCATCANGCAACACTGTTCAACAACACCAACGCGGTAACCAATCCATAGCAGGGTGACAGACTGTGCACGGTGTATTCTGCCAAACAATTTCGAAATCCTGCCAAGCTCACTGCCAAATTACCAATAATATGTTAGAAATAATATCGACAAAATACTGCCAAAATTCTGCAACGTTTTTTTCCGTGAACGATTTACTTTGTCACATGGACCCAATACTAATTGCGTTACTTAAACTTACGATATTTAGGCAAAAATGTGTGGGGGCCAGGCACCCCAGAAACAAATGTGGGGGAGCCTAGGACCATGCGGCCCCCCCGGTTCCGCCACCTAGTGTTACGACAAGTATCGGTATTCCTGTGCTCCTACCACCAACGCCGGTACAAAATGTTCTGTGTCTGTTATTATCAATCTGTGTTGTGCAGATAGTGCGTGCTTGCGCTCTATGGACTTCATGTCTGGTTCAAATATTAAAATAAAAATAATTGAATATTATTTTCAAAAATCATTGCATGCTTATTGGTAAATATATTTTTGTTATCTTTCTCAGCCTTTTTATCATTTTCAGGGGCATGGGCTTCGGAAGTGGAGGCCGCACCAAGATTTTGAAATTTGACATTTTCCCATCAATTTTTGCAAAAAAAAGTTGTTTTCTTAGTTTCGAGTGGTGAAAATTTAATTTTTCCACTTTTGACCGCCCCTGCAAAAATATTTTTGGCCCATCCCTAGAAAATCCACTATTGGGCCCTTCCTGGAAAAAATCCCTCCGGCGCCCATGTTTAGGGGTACACGCTCATCTATCGAAATGCTGAAGGGGTACGCGGACGGGGAAAGTTTGGGAATCCCTGATTTAGAATATCACGCATGTTTGAAAAAATTGGGCGGATGAATTATGAAAACACGCCACAGCAAATACAGCTTTGCACCCAGTACTCACTCTGAAGTCAGAATTAAACTTCAGCGATACGTTTTCCCATAGGCCTGCATAGACATATTCTAACAAGCCCGGTAGTTTATTTAAACTATGTGAAAAGAAGCTTGCGCAAAGGTAGTTGAAGATATTCAATAAGGCACATTGGTCACACTCACAAAAATGGATTTTGAAAACTTGTGGAAGCATTGGTACCGATTCACACATGCTTTATTTCACACAGCATAAAACTACCTGGTTTAACACTATCAGCAGTCACTGTCTCGCTGCATTACTTGCCAAGATGTCTAAGTTCAACAGTCACAAGAGGCAAAACGCCTACTGCAGTAACTTGAAGCGAACCTTTGAAGATTTGTGGCGATGTTATTGTTATGCAATAAAGTACAATAGCAGAACAATCCGCTCGCAAGTTTCGAGGCCTCCCTTTGCAGGCAAAGGAGCGAATATGAGTAAAGTGCAAGCTGCATGACACCAGGACAGTGAAGCTGGCTCTTGTGCAGTGGTGCAGTGTGAGTGTCATACCGGAAAATAAACCGCTATTGCAAAAATTTTATCAATTAATCGGAATTAAGCTACTGACTTTAGATTCACTAAAAATTTTTGGTTCTTAGTCCCAATTTCCAGGGGGGGGGAAATACCCGCATGTGGCTGTCGAAAATCCTACTCCTACAGTAAACCCGCGCTCAGGAGCAAGTATATGGTGAGAAAAGCTGCTTTATATTTCCAAAACCATTTCAAAAAGTGGTCCAAATTCATGCGGGTGTTTTCATTCAAAGGCGCATCATGAAGCTTTGGTGAGACAATGCTTTTCACAATAGTAGTTTCAGCATCGAGAAGATCTTCACTGATACTTTTGGTAGTTAAATTGACTAAAGAGCAAAGAGATTGTAATTCTTCCTTGTCGAGAGAGCAATTCGATGCTGGTAAAAGAGAACGCAAATATTTGATGAGAGACATATTAAACTCCGAGATGAATAGAGATGAACTGACTCTCTGAGCATGTTTGGAAGGTGGGATAACTGTAGTGAAAGCTTTTGCAGAATTTTTTCAAAGTGCATCGTTTCTTAATTTTCCAATCTCTGTGATTGTAGAGTTAATTACATCGTAACCTGCAACCAAACTACTAGATCGCTGTTGCAAGGTTTTGTCTGCTGGAACAAGAAGATTTAAAATCATGTTCATCACTTCGCTTGAGAAAATGAATTGCCGCTTGCTTATTGCTGTAAGCAATAAGACACAGTATGTCAGACACAGAAATCCATAACCTTTTTTGGTCAACTTCTAAATCGCGTACTTTATCCTACTGGGTTTGGTTTGGCTATTACAAGAACTTCTGTTTGAGTGCAAGCAAGGCTAACACCAATGTTCTCTCTAAGGTGAGCAACTGCACAATACCACCAAACCATTTGCGCAGTTAAATCTGATTCTCGTGCACTTGCAGCATTCCAGAACTTTGGAAAAGCAGAAAAACAAGATGCTATTTGAAGTAAATGTGTAGGCCCTGCTTTGTTCGCATTTTCACAAGACTTTACACTTACTCTAAATTCTAACAATTCACCAAATTTGTAATTCATTTAGGATTCTGGTAACTCAGCTTTAAAATATTCATGCTCACTAAAACCAACATTTACTAAAACTTTCTTAGAGAGAACACTGGCTAGGACTTTAAATTATGACGTTTTCATAGGTCGCTTGTTAGTGCTATGGCGTAGTTCGCGCGAACAGAGAGACTGCGAAAACGGTTTCGAAAGACGGTCTTCAGTGACTGTAATGTAACAAATCGAAATTGTTGCCAATGTTGGCGTCCCATGGTACAATTTATTTCGTAACAGTGAGGTTAGCTTTTTGTGCAACGTGTAGGGTTGTTGTGCGTTGCAGTATCAATTAAACAGATTAAGAACGAATATTTGCAAAAGTTGTTAGTTTTACGAGCTTGAATCATTTGGGGGAGCACAATAAAAATTTGGGTGGGCATTGGTTCCCGAATGCCCCCCCGTGGCTACGGGCCTACTAGACGGACCATGCAGTGGCTGTACTACAATTTGCAAAGGGTCTGCGGGCCGGATGATTTTGTTTGGCGGGCCGTAGGTTGCCGATGTTGCTGCGTCACAATACCGGCCCCTGCTCTACGTTTATCAGCTACATACGTCAACAAGTCGCTCAAGAATTGGTTGACAACAGGATCCACGTCCTATATGCGCGTACATTTTGTAGAGACTTGCTTCGGAAGTCGGTGTCTTGGAGCAAAGTCTCTACTCGGCTTCGATTGAACTTGTGTTGGTATATATCAGAAGCGTATAAATATAAAAATCGCAATCATAATGGCGGCCACGATGACTTTTTGCTCAAATGCAATATTGGCTGAAGAAAGCATACAGCAGATCTTGCACTTATAGCAACGAGATTTTCATAAGGGCTTTTGCAGGAAATTTTTGCGGGCAAATGGTGGCTTTCATACAAAATAAAGCTTGGAACTTCACTAAATACAAACTTTTAAACTCGTCAATTCAATTTAAAATAGACTTTTTATGTTCCTGCTGAAATCTGAACACAATTGTCCAGGAAAAAACGCTAGACAAATGCGCGTTGTATTGATGATGTTTCAAATACAAGGGCATTAAATATTTCAATGTTGATACTTAGTGGTTGTTGCCCCCATGAAAATTCTGGCGACGCACCTGTTGTCGTTGAAGGCTAGTAAAACATTGCATAAATTTGCTTAAACATGCTGACAAAAGTTAATGACGTCATATTCCAATGCTTGTGGCGTCACAGTTGCCAATTCAAACCACAAATTTTTTTTTATTTTTTGGATATCTATTTTGCCCCCCACTTTGAAAAACGTTCCCCCACCTATGCCCCACTCGTAGGCCCTGGGAGTAAGTAGTATGCACTCTAATACCAAAGTCAACGAGGTATTGGAAAAGGATTTACCACTGTCACGTGAAGGCACTCCCGTCTTTCCAGACGACAAATTAACTCAACCAAAACACAGATTAATTTGACAACTTGCAGGATCTCTCATGAACTAATTTCCTCCAACATCTCGTATCTTGCTGCAGTTGGGAAGGGACAGCTTGCTGTATGTAAATACAATACATTATAGCCAATGGCGTAACTGACAGAGGGAAGAGCGGCGAATCGACCCACTGGTAAACTAAATGTAAAACCCGGACCCTCACTTAATTTATATATCGGTTTTAGTACTTTTTGACCTTGAGTAGGTTGTTATTTTACGTTTTNTGGAGTATTTTCCGGTTATTTACGAGTTTAGTATAGCCATGCACATTCGGATTCACCATCATTTCTCGAGTTTTTTTCTGATTGTTGACTAGTGAGTCCCGTACAGTGGCCAGTGGATCCCTTTCAGCTAAGTTTTCCTTCCTGGCTCGAAAATCTAGTTACGCCACTGAATTAAGCTATGCAAAGTAAGAAATGCAAAACGGAGGACATTTTGACATTTTTGTATGTCCTCGGACTTCGGAGGACATTTCATTCTTCATGAAAAATTTAGAGGAAGTATGGTGGCCTTACTTAACAATGCTACTCGTATGCGACCTGGGAAAATCTGAGTAAGGCAGACGCAAAGTCTAACAGTAACGAGTGGAGACGACTGCTAATGCTTTCTACGTGGCTTTGCCTTGGCCTTGCATTCCGTAGATCAGTGGTTCTCAACAATTTAGCTAAAGGGTGCCAAATCCAGACCTACGATTTTGTAAGAGCTACGCTAAAAGTTTTAACATAAATACAAAATTTTTAACAAAAGTTGAATTAACAAATTTACACACACAAGCAGCCTCTCATTCCGTTCTTACGATAGCAGTGATTGTGCGAGGCATGCCTCCCACATAGTAGTTCATCGCAGAGACGCAGGATTCCAATTCGCGAGCTACAGAACTTAACGTTAGAAATTAAAAAGTTATGATTTTTATCATATCTTAGTATATCATTAAAAGCCTGGTGAGAGTCACACAAAAGGCGCTTGGGAGCCGCATACGGCTCTCAGAAGTGCGGGGGAGAATCACTGCACTGGATTCGCACCTGACCGACTTCCTGGATACCTGAGAGTGTAACATTTGTTCGTCACAATACAATTTCCAAGAGAAATACTGCCATCCGATAACTAATGGCGTTTACTCAGAAAACAAACTTTTCTCGCTAAAAATGACTAAGTGGCACGCGCATGTCGCACATATGGCTAAGCACTGGAACATGGTGGGGGACCCTCTTTGGTGGGGTCCCTGGGCCCCCCTTAAATCCGGCGCTGGGTATTTCGAGTCCCTCTAGAGCTGCTGCCCAGTTGCACTCTTGACACCACGAACACCTCACTACACAAAGACTAGCTACCGCCAGTGCATGCACACCTGGCAATTACAGAGATATATTTGGGTATACAGCATTCACTTCGAGTATGTAAAGATCTTTTGGACTTTGTATAAAATTTCTTTCTCAAGGAAACCTTCAACATTTTTCCGCAGTCGTTCTCGCGAGCTATATGAGCAATGGCGTATCTTTGAAAATGCCGCCCATGGCAAAGTTTAAATGTGCGCCCTTCTTAATAAATTAAGTACTACATGTAGGCCTAGATGTAGGCCTAATTTTACGAAAAACAAACCATTAAGAAAATAAATGTTTTAAAACAGAAAATATGTCTTTATTTTTTATTGAAGCATTTCAGCAAATAAAATATGAATTATCCATAAGGACCATAACATTCTTCTGTATTCATTTATAGTGGCGTACGCAGAATATTTTCATGGGGGGAGTTCATTCAAAGGCATATGGTTGTCAATTGTTGTATTTGGTGTGCGGTGTTTGTGACGTCACAATTCGGCGTCATATTCATGTTTCCAAACCAACGTTTTCGCAAAATTTGACACAACATTCATATTCTTATACACGCAATCCCCTTAATTAATGTGTCATTGCACTGAATATCAACTATAAGCGCTCCAGGTTACGATATCGGAGGAAAAAAAACTCAACGCTACGACAAAGCAGTTCATAATTGCAAAAACACAGCAGTTCATAATCGCATAATTGCAAAACTATCAGGCTGAGCATTGAAAAACACACTCATCACTACGTCAAAGCAGTTTACAACTGTAAAATCAAGCTAGACTATTGTCTTGTCGAATACGAGCAGTGGAACATAGAAAACAAAGTGTGCGGCTGGACCAGTGGCGTAGCCAGCCCAAAATTTGGGGGGGAAATACTTGATTTTAGGCGAATAACACTATTTTGTTTAGAAAAACGCTTCTCAAAGCACAAAATCACAATATTTTATAAAAATTTTGGGGCGGCATGACCCCTTTGACCCCCCTGGCTACGCCTATGGGCTGGACTGTCTAACGCACACCACGGTTTGCAAGATCGAATATTGCTAAACTTAACAAGAATTGAGAATGCGCATAAAGTAGCCTACGCAAGAAAACTTTCGATATTTTGTTATGTATAGAAGTCCAGCAAACTTTTTGTTTTCCTTTTTTCTCTGCTGAGACGTTATCAAATGCCTGAATGCTTCTATTTTAACAGCTGCTGTTTTTGAGCTCGTGCAACAGTTTTATCATGCTACAGAAACTGGTAATGTAGCCAATGCGGTCAGCACTTGCGCTGCTCAGCCATAGCAGACGAAATAAAGACAATTGTTTTGGATAAAGTGAACTATCGCAGAACACAATCTTAAATATGCGTAGTGGACAGCAGGTCTGCAAAAAGCGGTAAGATGATTTATGGATGCAGACGATAACCCAGATTCCCACCAAAACCTAGTTATTACTTTTTGGCCCACTTACCATGTTCCTTGAAATGTGCATGCAAATTCATTCCGTGGTATTTGTATTAAGTCGACAAACTAACAAGCAAAAATATGCAAAAAAAATTAATCTCCTTTGCGCAGGTAACAACGTTTTTGTAAAATATCAAACTCAAGAGGGTTTTGAACCCCCAAACCCTCCCTTTGCGTACGCCCTTGTTCATTTATGTAAATTATAAAGAATATCAAACCATTCAAGTATTAACGTTATCATAATTTATACATAGTACTGGCTGCAGTGACGTACGCAGAAAATTTTCATGGGGGGCTTCATTCAGTGGCATATGGTGGTCATTTGTATTTGGTGTGCATTCTTTGTGACGTCACAATTTGACGTCATATTCATGTTTCTAAACGAACGTTTTGACGAAGTTTGTTGACATAATAGGCATATTCTTCTACACACACTCCCCTTATTTATGTGTCATTGTACTGAATATAAACTATTAGCGCTCCAACATCTTTCTGCTTCGGAGACGCCAGGACTTCGATAAACAAACTTTTATCAAAAACATAAAAACACGTTAAAAACATAAAAACGCGTTAAAAACTATTAGCACTCCAAGTTGGGATATCGGAGGAAAATAAACTCAACGCTACGACACAGATGTTTACAACTGCAAAAATATCAGGCTGCGTGTTAAAACAGGGGAGTAAAACACATTCATCACTGCGTCAGAGCAATTTACAACGGAAAAATGAGGCTGCGCTGATGTTTTGTCCAGTACCAGCAGTTGAGCATAGAAAGTGTGCGGCTGGGCTGTCTGACGCACACCCCGGTTTGCAAGATCGAATCTTGCTAAACTACACAAGAATTTGAGAATGCGCATAAAATATACATGAAAACTTTTTTGTAATTGATAGATTTTTTGTTATTTACAGAAGTCCAACAAACTTTTAGTTTTCCTTTTTCCCTGTTGAGACATTATCAAATGCCTGAATGCTTCTTAGTTAAAAACTGCTGTATTTGAGCTCGTGCAACGGTTCTATGGTGCTTCAGAAATTGGTAATGTAGTCAATGCGGTCAGCGCTTGCGCTGCTCAGCCACAGCAGACAAAAAAAAGGACAATTATTTCGGATGACGTGAACTATCGCGGAACACAATATTAAACATGCGTAGTGGACGAAAGGTCTGCAAAAAGTGGTGAGATAGGTTCTAGATGCAGACGATAACCCAGATTCCCACCAAAACCTAATTATTACCTTTTGACCCATTTATCATGTTCCTTGAAATGCATGCAACTTATTTCGTGGTATTTGCATTAAGTCCACAAATTAACAAGCAAAAGTATGCGAAAAACAATTAATCTCCTTTGCGAAGGTAAAAAAGTTTTTGTAAAATATCAAGCTCAAGGGGGATTTTTAACCCCATCCTTGCGTACGCCCTTGAGTGGCTGACCAAATTATAAATCCTACAAAAAATCCCACAAGGTATTGCAGCTGCTAACGATAATTTTAAAAAACACATTTAATTTGGATGATACAGTAAGTTATTTCATGCAATGCACGAATTACTTGTTCGAATGACACAATTCCATTTCAACATCAATATATCCAGCTTTTTCTTGTTTAAATGCTGCAACATGCTTATTTAAGACAACACTTTCCCTGCCTTTATCGAAGCACATTCGTCTAAGATTACATCAAAGTCAGCTTTCTCTGTTTCGTCCCTTCCTATTGTAGGGTTTTCCTTTTGGTGTAGGAACCCAATGTTGAGGTTTGGGGTGTTGCCCAGCGTAGACGTTGCTTGCGAGGAATGCTGTCGTTGCATGCAG
>JGI24022J15233_10005407_pt1 | contig 13540 bp, 9 predicted proteins | sample Ectturendosymbi2_FD_15233 | JGI IMG/M metagenome (IMG submission 15233) | reverse complement strand
TGAAGGTCGTGCGGAGTTCAGCCTTCACACAAAGGACGTGCGATCGGTGCGGTTCATTGTAAAAAGGAGGGGATGTTGTTGCAACCTCTCCGGTGGTGTTGCGTTGATTGGGTGATTCACCACGAACGGGATGTGCGTGAAGAACAACGCCATAGATATGTGTGGCGCGAACATGCAATAATAGTGATCGAACTCCATTGTTGCTTGCTACCACAGTGCGAAGCTTTGCGCATATGCCGCTCGGGATTTCCGATCGCAACAGTAGCACTGTTAAAACCCACAATGTTACTGGTTCCGCGTTTCACTTAAAACCATTTGTTGATTTTAAATGGTTAACGCAACGTGCTTCTCTCGTGTGGTTTGCAGTTGCAAGTGGTTTTCGACGGCAGCGTTTCTCTTGGACTAGTAAACAACGTGGTGCAAATGAGTGCACGAAAGTTCGGTACGGTTGACTGATTGTGGAAATGTTAAATGTAATGGCAGTCACTCAAGTTGTGTTACGTTTGATTTTGGATGAAAAATCGTATCGTTACAGGACCGGAACTATCCGATACGCGTGCCCTCGATATCAGAAAATTACGTCTCCGCAATCCCTTTCCTAGTCTTTCTTACAGGGCTTCTGATCACCTAAGATTGCGAGCGTGATACTGCCATTAACGCCTTGTACAGTGGTGGGCAAACGTTTCAGATAAAGGGCCACAAACCATTTTACCAAATCGAGGGCCAAACGAGTTTTGAAAGAAGCTTATGCAAGTCATCACAGAACACTACTGGTTTATACATAACGAAAAGGTAGAGATAACAACTGAGAAGTCAATATATTTGTGTTTGAAATACAATCCAGGTGATCATTTCAGATGTAGAATAAATAAATAAATACAAAATAAACAAAGGAAAAACCCGCGATGCTTAGCGTCATTCTCTTCTTATTTCTCGATATTTATTAAAGTATTGAAAAGACTTGGCGGGCCGGATTTGGCCCGCGGTCCGTAGTGTGCCCACCACTGGCCCAGTGCTTAAATAGGAGAGGGCAATTGAGTCAGTACAATGATACCTTGTTTGGTGATTTTCGCTCATGATTCTGAAGATAGTACGGTGTCAATTCCTGGCTGAATGGCTCTTCCCGCCTTGCCACCAGCCCTCACAAATGTTAAACAAGGCGGAGAGTCTGAGAAAGATTGTTTGACTTGTGACATGTCTCGTAACTACGCTAGATCCGATCATTTAGCAAAACGTAACGCATGTAACGCCGCGGCGCTGGATTTCTTGCGTACAGTGTCAACATTGTTAATAAACTGCTTGCAAAGAGCAGAATATTTTACAGCTCCACTGTAGCTGTTGTTGTCAAGTAGTTAATAGGACCTAAGACGTTATTCCAGCTGTAAGTTTGGGAATGCAGTTGTTCAATTGTTTTGTTTTCGTTAAGAATAAATGTGTAAGCCATTAAACACGTCGTACTCGTGTATTGCCGGCAATCATACGGGCCGACCTTATTGCAACACGCACACGGCATTAACTTGATGCGACTTCCAAGCAAAAGAACGATTGTGTGCCGCCGCCAGATTTGTGTGCCAGTTTATGGCCCTGTGGCGCCACTTTCCGGCGCAGGATTTCTAAGTTAGAAAATTGATTAACCCCTGATGCACTCACGTGGGAGTTCCCAGTAACATACGAAAATCCAATTGCTCGAGCTCCGCTCGGCTTTGTGCACCAGCGCAGTCAACGCACTGCAAAACCTTTCGCGTTTGCGTTTTCCGTTGGGTTTGATACCACCGTTTCTGCAATTCTGATGCTTTTCTTCAGGCGTTCGGATTCGTAAACTGCGGCTGTTGTATTGAAGTTGTACTTGGCTACTTTGCAAAGAGCTGTTGCGTTAGAGTATTTCAGTTCCTATGAACAAGGCTTCCGACAATACCTGGTATAAAAAATATTTGAATTTTTCTAACATTGCCGTCGGGCTATGTATTGTTTAGGTTCTCGGTTTTTCGTTTATCTGGTACAGAAAAGCTTTTTCTTCAAACTTTCAGTTATTTAATGTCTCATCGTGAGACTAGCTGCAGCTTACTAGTTTCCGGACATTGTCAGAAGCACTCATGTGGCGGATTAGCGACCAAATAGACATTCTCCTCTGAATACGTATTGATTTGGACGGCGTTAATGTGACTATTTTGACCGGTTTTAATGCAAAGGCGTTCTGATTTTTTTTAAAACTTCTGTGAAACAATTCTTGATTCTGAAAGTGACACCTTCACTTTGCGGAAAACAGAACAATTTGAACTACCGTCCACAAGTTACATCTTGTAATTGCGATAGAAGTCCAGTGAGCGCGTCACGTATTTTAAGACTCAAACCGATCTGCAAAACGTCATGAACGTGAGGAAGTGGTCTGCCTTCAGCACGGCAACGACGACAGGAGACTTGTTTTGGCCCCTCACGACGTGCATTTGCACATAACTGCTACATTTTTTCGCAGGAAAGTCTATGTCATTATTGCAAAACCATTCATAGCAAACGTTAACCATGTTTGACTTCAGTATTTGCAGCAAAACATGAAGTTGGCGTGGTGCCAATTCCAGGCTGCGAACCAACATCTGCTGCAAAACGTATCGGCCGTAGCGTAACGTCAATCATCACCTTTAGAACATCATTCGATTTTTCCAAAGCGTACTGAAAAACAGTCTTGTGTGTGCAAGCGGGGAACGTTTTGGCAACCAAGCAGTCAGTCGCAATTTCTCGTGTTCGTCGTACTTTGACGATTTCGGAGCGTGGCGTAGCATTCACGGAGGTTGCGCGAAGAAATTGTTCGCTAAAGCGAGCACATAAACCATGCTTTGTTACGCAGTATTTTTACTGAATGGTGGTCAAAAGCCGCGTTTACGTCAAATAGGCAACCGCGGAATCAGTTACTGTGTGATTCCCTGCTGGTCTTGGCACGACCACAAAATGAGTTGGACAAAATGTGTTGCTGCCCCACGTCCATGTGCCGAGACTTGAAGAACATGCCAATGCAGTTCACGGCCTGATCATTGGTAACTGGTTGAGACCAGCGGGGTTACTTCAGCTCACCTGACAAAAGTGTCCAGTCTAAAGTCACAAATGAAACTTTTTTGTGCAGTGGGTCAATCCGCGGTGCATGAAATAGACTTACTTGCCCTGGGCAGGAGCGCTCGTTGGCATTTTGAAAAATTGCGTGTTGTGATGACAAAGTAGTGTTAGGTTTTGTCACAGTACGTAGGCAAGTTTTGGAGAAATGTGTTGCGATAACGTAACCTTTTGTCACGTACCTTTTAAGTGTCGCACTTAACTTTAGTGGATATAAACCATCGTATTTTCGGTGAGGTCATAGCCACGAACAACACAATTGATCGCACGACCTTTTACTTTGCCTAGCTAACCGACAGGCAGCGTTGAGCATTGGGTCGCAAGTTTGAAGTGATATTTCCAACGCTGATTGCGCCTGTAGTTTATTTGCTGACTGTCGCGAACAGTGTAGTGCTTTGTCGCGCCCTGGTAGTTTACTGCATGTCACGTTCGAGTGACGTTGAAGCAGCAGAGCATGGTTCGCGTAGTTCAAACACGACAAGGATTTTCGTAGCGAACTCCCTGCTGCTTGCATCAGCCAATCCAGGTGAAGGCGCAGTTCACTGTAAAGTGGTCTTTTAAACGCGTTACGAGGAGAAAGGAGCTTTTGTGTGGCGCCCAAACGGACTTGCTATATTTCTTCAATATTTTCAATGGATGTCTGCCATAATGTAGCCGTCGTTGTAATTCGGCACGCTGTGGGTGTTACACCGCGGTCAGCTTTCATCTTTGAAAATGAGGTATTCATCTAGTATTTCTCTCTACTTGTTTCGCAACACCGAAGCGTTTCAACTTCTCTCAGTACATCGATTGCTTTCCCTTGTTTGCAAGATCGGCCGGGGGGTAGACGTCGATTGTTGTTGTTACGAAGGCCATTTGAAGTCGTGCTATTATCCAGCCGTGCGCCAGCTTTCTTGATGTCGAATTTAATTAAACTTGTTTGAAAGCTACTGTGATCCGGTTCGAAGCAACACAATTGACGTGTAAAAAGTTTACCGTTTTGGTGTTTGCATGGTTTCAGAGCAATAATTTTCTAATGTATTGTGACTACTACATGCAGAGTGAAGTGCCCAAACAGAAAGTAAGAGACGTTCTGTTGAAGTATGACACACCCTTTCATTTTCAAGACAGTTGAGAATTTTTTTTTGATAAAAATTTCACTAAAACTGACCACACGAACGCCAGTGGTTTGGCGCCACAACAAAGGTTAGGAAATGCAACGTCCTTACCCCTGAAAAAGTTTGGGCAACGTTCCCCCACTGGCTATATGTACGCTTTGTGCAGTAGTGGATATTATAAACTGTTGATACGAGCTCGGATGCAACCCAACAGAACCGAAACGTCGATACACCAGAGTTAAACCGACGGCAGTGTTCCGGTTGCTGCTGCAGAATGTCGTTGCCGGCTGTTTTTAACGTCGTTTGCACTGTTAAGCTTTGCTGAAGAGCACGAGCGTATTGTCGGTTTGACCAGTGAAATGGACTCAACGGCTCTTAAAAAAGAAGTACACGCAGATATTTACTGCAGCATAGTGTGCTCAAGTTCACAAACGAAGGCATTCTAAGTTCATAAAAGGATGCGTTGGAAAATCGCGTACGTCTAGGTTTGGTCACTAGGAGATAGCAAGGAGTATGCCGTGAATTGGACAACGCATACAACCGTATGCTTTCATCTCGTCTCGCTTTCCTCGATTCTGTCGTGTGAGCTCCTTTCGTTGCGGAACAAAGCCTTAATTACCGTTATGATATATTTAGGATCGGTTGCGGTTAAACAAACCGATGTTGCTTTGTTCATCGTTTTGACGGAAAACCGAGGCAGCTGGGTAAACGTTTGTTTCTTCAATTCGCCTGTGAATGTTGCCGGGAAGTAGAAAGTACGTTCCTGATTGGCGGCGCCATTTACTGTAAGTTTCTTATACAGCAGCTGCGTTTGTCGAGTGTGAAATCGGGTGATCAACTGTCGCGTCGTTGGACTGGATTCCCGCAAGTTGCCGCTCCCCACAGATTAGCTCATTCACTTGCCACGGTTTTTTCACTCAAACAAAGTAAACATTCTCCCCTAGTGCCTTGAATGTGGCGTAAATCAATTTAATTATTTTTCTGTTCTACCGAACTGAATGAAAGTTCGATTGCCTTAATTTTAAAGCGATTCAATATTTAAAGCCGCATTTTGGGCTTGGTTTTGAAATTTATCTCCTCGAGGTGTTATCAGCAGTCTTCCCTGTAAAAGAATCCGCGCATTATGTCGATTCCTGCCGCCGTTGTCTACAGCGAGGTTGCAGAATAGCTCGGCAGCATCAGCCTCGCAAAATACATTGCGTTTGCTTTTTTGTAGCCTGGGGCAAGTTGATCCGATCAAGCGGCTAATATGATCGGATTTGTCGCGCAATTTTGAGACGCCTGGAAATTTTCGATAGATTCTACAGCTTGTGCATGTGTTGTTTCGTGTCGTGCCGTACTCTGCTATAGGACGTATTATCTTCGTCATGCTTGATTTGATGCTCAGCGGAAGCAGGCTTATTCGAATGATGGTGCAGCAAAATCTCAGGTCGCTGAACTCAGGTTGAATCGTTCTCCGTGCAGCCCGGCTGAACAAAACGAAAGTAATCGCAAGCTGTTCTAATTTGCATCGTGCTAACCTGTTCGCAAAAGAATATATGTTATACACTGGGTGATGCGAACCTCACGAATCAAATCGATCCGTAACCCCAGCACGGATTTCTGCCGTGTCATTTACCAACGCTTGTCACCGTAAGTTTTGCGTGCCCTATGGGTTGATAGTAACCGATAATCGTGCGACCGCTGGGCAAGGCTTGTGTCAATCATATTTTGTCGTTCAAGCGTGGAGTCATTAATGTGCGCTTTGCTGAAACACTAACAAAACTTTAGAGCACAGCACGCGTGCGCCCTTTCGTTTGAATGGGCCAGTCCGGCATTCAGCGATTTCGGCCTTTTCAAATCCAGAACGCCTCGTGCACAAATTTGAAACGCGCCGATTTCGCCATTGTCAAAACGCCAGAACAAAAACTCGAGCCGAGCCGCACGCCAAGTGAACCTCCATTCACAGCGGTCGTGTTTCTCTTGGCGGTCATTTCGCGTGGCGGAGTAATATTGCAGAAATGGCGGGACTTTTGCAGAGTAACACCTGACAGCGATTTCACGTTTGTGGCAATCGTGTCAGCTCTGGGGTAAAGATTGGGCCTGTCAGTGCAGAACACGCTGCAAACGTCACAAGCAGCGTATCCGACAGTAACTTTTTCAGTGCTTCCAGCACTCACCTGTTCTTAGTGAACTGATTGGTTCGACTCGGCTTGTTTTTAAAATGGTTGTTTTCATACATATGAAAAAAGGTTCTTGAAAATCGCAGCCTTCGTGCGCGCCAAATTACATCATCATAACAAGCTGCGTTTGTAAGGTTTCATATCGGAAATAAGCCATTCGTCTCGCCAGTGAAGCTGCAGTGGTGGAAAGGAGAACATCAACAGTGTTAGCCTTGAGTTGTAGTCTGTTGCCCCATTCTTTCTGATCGATGTAACTGTTTTAGTGGGAATGTTGTCTAAAACCGCGTAATTGTTGTACCACACGATCTAGGCGGGTATTCTGCAATAGCTATTTCGTTCTTGCCTGAAGTTGTGCAAAAATGCGTTTTGCGTTGCAGTACGCAGTTAACACAAAGAGAAAAGGTTTTTACGGTAAATGAGGATACACTGCAGGACTGTTTTTTTTAATTTTTCGTCGCTTTTTTGACAATTCCTTTCATATTCTACCGTAGCTTTCTTGTAGATACAACGGTCCAACTAGCTTTTGCAACTGTTCTGGAGAGCTTAGGAAACTTTTGTGCTGCTCACTACAAAGCTGCGGATAACAACTGGTTAACTGTACTGCTCAGTATAGGAATACTGAGACTGAACAACAGCTCAAGAGAAGGTGTAAGCAGCTCGATTTGGGTGCTGACTTTCGTCAAACCAGGGGTAGTGGAAATATCGACTTTGTGAACTTACAGTCGGTCAGGTCAGAAGAAAAACAGCAGTTGTGGCCGTATAATGCGGATTGCAGACGCGGAGAAACGTGGTGCTCAATACCACGTAGATCAAGCCGATTATATCATCCTTGATGTAATGTCCGACGACACTAAAGGTAGAGGAACGTGATTTTTTGATAGAATAGCGGAGTTTTTGTTTTTCATTTTATCGACCGCTTTTAGCATTGAGTTTCATCAACACTTCTGCTGTGCGGGTTTTGCCGAAAGTATCACGGTTACCTTGTACTCCACATGTGAATAAGTTTGGCAAATTTTTGTCATGTGCTAGCGTTGAATGTTTGGTAAAAAGCTGTTATCTTGTGTAAATTGCAACTCTGTTACATACTCGCACTGGATACGCCCTGAGAAGAGTTTTCTACTGGAACCCTATTTTAAAGCATGCACAAGTGCTTGACAAGGGATGTTTCACAGTGTTTTCTCACAATTGTTCACTGCCAATTGATCTCTTCTCCCCACTCTAAACTATGTATAATTGGTCTCACTGAAGCAATCGGTGTGTATTGGAGTCCTGCGCGGGGCGGGTAAACTCGCAGAGCTATGAGTACGAGTGTAGGACAAGCGTGGGTTGAACTTGGTGCGGGGCGGGCGTGGGATAAGAAATTCTTTGTGCGGGCAACTGAATGTTGGCCCAATGCAGGTGAAAGTGACACGAGCAAGAAATTCAATACTACCGAGAGCTTTTCGCGCAAGGGTGTAGCGACATTCTCCAGTAGTGGCGAGACAATAGATTGGATTTTCCAGCGCTCAGTGATCTTGCAAGAAATGCGTTCTGCGTGATGGCAGCTAGCACTGTTAGAGAACGAGTGTTTAGCATGGCCGGTCATGTGGTAAATAGCAGTAGGGTAAATTTATAAAGTTCACCACTGAACGACGTAATTTTGTTCAACACTGCTTTTAAAGCTGAGAAAGAAGCGCTCGAGGTTGATTAAACGGTTTCACAATTTTCCTTGCATTGTTTTTTGAAAAGCTTTTGTTGGCTTCGAAGTGAACGACTGAATAAATTACCACTGGCGGTGAAACACGTTGCATGACTTTTAAGTGGTTTTCAGACGCACGGTGACTGGTGCAGGTTTGGGTAGGAAACAGTGCGGACGCGGGTTGGGCGGGTGCGGGTGCTGGTGCGGGGTAAAAGTCTGCTGGGCGGGAGCGGGCAAGATTTCTCAAATTCCTGCGGGTGCGGGACGGATTTAAATTTTGCGGGGTGGGAGCGGACAAAAAATTGCAACCCGCGCAGGACTCTAGTGTGTGTATATAGCAGACACTCCAACTGAATAGATATGAGTTATTCACTAACGGAATGCAGAGTGGCCTTTCACTGAGAGCTCCTAATTTGTTTGCCTTAAAAAAGTACTTTCGCAGAGTTGAAAAATTGCTCTGCCCCAAAGGTTCTTAGCTGAAAATCACTATTATTGAAAATCCGGGAGATTTTTGCCGTGCATACCAGTGCGTTTCACAGCAGAGTTGTTACATTTTGCCGTAATCCTTCTGTTTTATCCAACTCGTAAGCATCATGTAGTGCTACTACTTATTTATGGGTCTTTAAAACAAATTTTTGCTATCACTAGGTTTCTAAACTCGAGAAAGTGTGATGTGACTCAAAAAAACTTGGCACCTTCTGCGCGTTATCCCCTTGCTCTACCGGAGCTGAAAGTAGGCGAAACCGTTTCGCATAGAACAGGTCATACGTCTGTTTTACGTCGGTTTGAGTGGCTGGTGGCATCTAACGTACAGCAGATTGGAGTGAAGTGCTGAGCCTCTCTGTGTGACCTACTGTTATGACTTAGCAATAACAAGGAAGTTCTCTCCAGCCTGCTTTTTGATTTAGAAATTAATACGACCTCGTTCCACTAAAAAAACGAAGATATACCGCTTGCCCTGACCATTGCTGGCCCTTCATGCTGGGTGAAAAACGGGAATAGTAAAACACTAGCGTCGGTAGATATTTCTGCAGGTATTTTGCCCCAGTTTCTAAACTTCACCGTTTTTTCCACAATCCTGATTCTGTTGTGGTGGTGGAGCCTTCAGGGCGCGCTGTAAATACCCTTAAGTACGTATATAGCTCGCGTGAGAACAAGACAGAGATTTGCTAGCAACCACGGTAAACAAGCCGATCGTGCAATACGCTCTTGTCGATCTGTGGCGTCGCCGAGCGACATGATGCCTGGCTTCCGATTTGATTTTGCCGCTGAAAGACAACAATCTCACTCCTTTTATGTATCACAAAGGAACGCAGGATTGACAGACCGGTGTTGTTAAGCAAACATCGCCATCTTACCGGGCAAGGGCTTTTTTGGCCGACAAAGCGCTATTAGTACCCGACGTTTGCACCTCGTTTAGTTAAGTTACCTCAAGATCTGGGATGTATTCTATTCAAGTCTCAGCTGTTTTTAATCCTCCGTTTGCGTGTTCGCATTGCGCTGGAAGCTGTATTTTATGGACATGAGTACATGGACATACCGCTCTACGAACGTAATAGCGAAGTTTAGTGGTCCTGTCTCCAATACAGTGCAGCTTGCGGTTTACTGCCCTGGCGTTGATGAAAGAGGCAGAAGCGAGAGTTCAAAGGCCCCATGACAATATCGTTGAAAAGACGTGGGCCGATGTTGAGATAATTGAAGAGCTTTTCTACAAGTCTCCTGTGCCATAGTCATATGACTAAGATGTGGAGAGGTCACCCCATGCGCATTTTTTTCTGTGTCCTAAATTACCTGACACCTTTAGCTCGCATGCATCACGTAGGCTGCGGAATTTCAGTGAGCCTTTCAGTCTGGATGTGCCGTGCGTAAATATCGCTTTTTACGTGCTTTCCCCTTTAGTTCATCACGGCAGCCTCGGTTTTGCTCACTGTATAAGTAGCGAAATGCGGTAAGCTTCTCATGGATGCGTTTGTTTTTGCAGTTCGCTCTCACCTCGACAGCGCCCCCAAGCAGACGCCTGTTTCGACGACGCAGATCCCATCTGTTGTAGCAAATGGATATGGCCAGTCAATAACGAATTCTTCTCGTCTTATGCCGAAGGAAACAAACTTGCTCTCGGGCAACTTAAGGTACAAACTTTGTTGGATTTCTGGCCGCATTGCAAGTGATATTAAGTCTAATAATGTTCTGGGCTGCGAATGAAAGTATGGAGATCATGCCACATCTCAGATTTTTGAGGAGTAACGCCAAATGGTGTGACGAAAGAAATCAACTTCCAACAAATGGTGGAATGATTGTATGTTTTGCGCATACAACGCGGTCAATGAGAGAAGACGTTAATTCAGCTGAAACTGCTTTCGTAGCACGTTATGATCCGTAGCGATTTTGTTTATTCACCACTCATGCATAGTCGATTATAGGTGCTGATTATAAGTGAAGAGCTGAACACGAGGTTCTGCTTTTTTAAACCTGTGCGTCCCTAATTTTACCCTCCCTAGGGACGGCTGTGGATGTCAAATGTATCCACGCACCCCGGACGTTTCGAGACAGGGTCTGATCCCGAATCATATTACGCTACTTATTCTGCGTATCACAGTGTTTTGTGAAAGATCAAGGTACTCCTAATGCAATATTTTAAAGATAACCAGCAAATGCACGAACGCATTTTTCAAAAACGTCACAAAATATCGATCCAACATCTCGGAGCACGAGGTCCCCAGATGAATTGCAACTGCCCTCGCACACACAAGTGCTTGATCAGCAACCGTCTTTATGCCAGCTCGTAAAACTCTCTCAGCGAGTCACACACAATAGAAAGTCAATGCTTTTACCACACTGCTTAATCAGCCAAATGCATTATGACCCCACGGCATTGCGCCGGAAAATATGACCTAGTTGCTCCATCTGAAAGACCTGTACTCAATTTGACTTTGTACAACGTATATTTTTTAATTCAACAGCAAACGTACTAGAGATTTGATTTCAAAAAACGTGTTACAATCGCCCTAGAACAGAGGCGTAACGAGGGGGGAAGGGGGGTCACAATTCCCCAGGCGCCGAATCAATATGGGGGCACCGAATGACTGCGGAGGGCAAAAAGTCCCGGGCGCCATCTAACTTCGTTACGCCACTGCCCTGCAATGGGCTCACGAACCCTTGAAAGAAATCTCTGTTTTAAAGGGTGGCGGTCAGGGGCAAGGGGGGTACAATGCTCCAGGCGCCGAAAAGTCCCAACAATGTCGTAAGTACTTTCTTCAAAAAAGTACATTTGCTCCCGAAAGACCTCAGGTTCGAACATGGGGACGCCTAACTTGTTGTTTTGGCCCCGGGCGCCATCTAACCTCGGTACGCCCCTGCTGACGATATATAATTGTCTTTGTGAGTTTCAGGACCTGAACGGATGTAACTATGTAGTTTTTTCCCTCAAAACCTATCCAAACTATCGTCCATGGCTATACGCAACGGTAAACTTTTGTTTGTTTGCAGCATTATAGTCTTACTCTAAACATCCGTATCCACATCGTTGTGGTGTCAAGGACAGAAGCATACAGTTCACGCATTTACCCACCTGCTTCATGTGTCTGTTAGTGCCCGAACAACATCCAGGCTTAGTTACTTCTACGAGAAGCCAGGTTTCTATCTAAGCACTAACAGATTGCAAACTTGCAGTCGTCCCGTACTCTACGAGCTAATTGGCATCCAACGTCGCAACGAACCGATCGCGGTTTGACGCAATCATGCTCAGGCTTATCGCTGTGCATGCCGCCCACGTCATATCAGCCCCTCCGCTGAGACGCGTTGGATTGGACGCGGAAGGGAAGCAGGTTTAGCCGGGGCATCGTGCTTTCGGAAGGCAGGGCTAAGCTGAAGTTCAAAATAGATTTTTTGGCGCTGTGCTCTTTCACCCCTTCAGCTGTTAGACGGATTCAGCCTAGAATCTAGGTAGAAACATTATTGTCTGATTGTAGCATCTCTTGAAGGAGACCGCTGTGTGCAACTTTTTAATTTCTTAAACAGGCCATGACATAAATAAACAGTTTCGCATAAAAGCGATGATTCAAATGACCTGAATGACCAGGGCATGCCAAGCGTTCTTCAGATTTGTCTTCAGAATCGCTGCTAACTCTTGTTGGTTGGCAGCTCAGCTGTACTCTGCAGCAATACTGACGTGTGAACCTTCCGGCTGCAGTCTGTTGATTTGAATTTAAAATTGTGGCGGTCATCATACAACGCCATGGCTAGTAGTAAAATAATACTTGACGTGTGGCAGACGTCAAGAAGAAAAATGCGAGGATATCTCGTCGCTCATCGACCAATATCCTCGCGGTTGCGTCGGAACGCGCTGACACTTTGGCGCACACAGTGACGTACCACGACAGCCGTTCCCGTTTTCGATGTTGTAGCAGAAGTGAGCAAGACTCGGTCGAAACGACATTTAAACGTTTCGAGTGTTGGCACTTCAAGAGGCGGGATGTGATGTCGTCTGCGTAGCATACGCGAAAGCAGCAAACGTTACGCGTCAGTGAGGCGGAACAATAGGCTTTCAGGAACTTAGTGCTCAGTAAAATGCTCTTCGTGCAGTAAACGTGCTTGAAAAAAGGCGCGAGTTGTTCAGGCGTAGTTCTTGTTGATTGAATTGCAATTTTTGGTAAATTTCGCATGTTGTGATTCACTTCAAAAGCACAGTTGCGTTTCAGGCGAGGTACTCGACAGAAAAGTGTTCTACAAACACCAGGCAAAAATTTTCGCATCCTAGCAAATAGTAAATGCAGAGAAAAACGTGTTCAACAAAAAATTCTAACTTTTAGTTTTCATTATTATGTTACTGAAGTGACGTAAATCTATGTCTGCGTTCTGGTGCAGACATCAGGATCGGATCGGCTGTTTCTGCCGTGTTCAGTCAACATGAAACAGGCGTTGGTGCGAATGTGAGTTTCGATGTCAGCTATTCGCAAACTCCAGTTCCTCTTAACAGGGCTTGGCTTCTGTTCAAAAGTGAAAATGCGCTTCGACAAACGTTGGCATGTTAATGCACGTCGATAAAATTCTGTTTCTTTTTTTTTAACAACTCATCGAAGAGGACGGCCTTAAAAATGTATGTGCTGTGCGCTTCTTTCTGTTGTGCCTTAAGGTTTCTGTTTCGAGCGATGATGTCATTTAACCGTTATGCTCTTCAACGCAGGCTTGAAGAGCAAGAAAGACCTCGTGGAAATCATACGTTTCAATCGGTGGACCCTTCGACCAACGTAAGTTTAACCGCGTGAAAGCTTCGCTACGAGTAACCTCACTGCGCCAGTTAGCAGCAAACTACTTAGCGTGGCGAACTAGGCTCTTTCCTAGCGCCTGTGCGTCAAAATCGTAGACCAGTGCTCTTCAACAGGGGTTCCGCGGAACCCTAGGGTTTCGCAAAACATGTAGTGGTGTTCCGTGAGTGAGGGTTTCTCGTTTTTTAGGGCAAATGATTTCTTGCTTCAGTATGTTGATGCGTCATAAAGTAATTT
>JGI24022J15233_10005402_pt1 | contig 13543 bp, 6 predicted proteins | sample Ectturendosymbi2_FD_15233 | JGI IMG/M metagenome (IMG submission 15233) | reverse complement strand
CACGGTGGGCATTGGTGAGCTCAGCCCTTCCAAATTTAAATATGAAACACTATAAATCAGTAAAGATTTTATCAAATTTTCAGAATGTCAAGTCCCCTTGCTCAAATTTACCATTTAATTTCTCCATTTAATTTTAATTTCTCCAGAACCATTTAATTTCTCCAGATTGGCAGTATGCTGTCGTAACGTGTTCATACCGCGTGGTGTAGCAACACAAACAAGATTCACTTCGTTGTGTGTCGTGTGCGAGACCTGATACTAAACAATGCGATGTAAATGCGCAGATGACAGTGGCCGAATTTATCCACAGCCTTTAAGCCGACCACATTTCTATCCAAAGCGAATAAAGATCACACAAAGCCTCGATCAGCTCGAAAGCGTTTACTTTGTAAATGCACTTACTTGGACTTTGATTTACTGAAACCGAAGTGAACGCCACGGCTCCGATAATCAAAGCAATCACACCAAGAAGGAGAGCTACGCAGCAGATAAATCTCCAGAGAAGTGATTCTGGAAAAGGTGTGCAGTGTGTGTAATAACTAGGGCAACCAATTTGTTGCCCTAAAAACTTAAAATTTTGACTTTATAATTTACAAATTTTGACTTTATTTTGACCTAACAATTTTTCAGTGTTTTCAATTGAAATGTGCAATGCAAAGCGTATTCATACACAGCATTAGAAAACAAACCAATAGGTTTGCAATGAAACAAAAAGTAGTTTATCTGCAAAATCTGATACAGCATGTTTTAAAAATGTCTTTCTATTTTCAGCTTCATGAAACAAACCTCGTTGATGCTTTGCACTGCGGCGTTGTGCTTCCACCATAAACCTTTTGTCACTTTTCACTAAGCAGTCACAGAATTTGCAAAACAGTTCACCCTTACGTGTTGAGGTAAAATCAGAAGCATATTCATACAATATATTTCGAAATTTTGAAGATATTGATTGCTTAACCTTAGGCATGATGTGTTGATAAGTACATTATTAACTAGAGTAGAGTCGAATCTATGAATCTCATAAAGTTAAAGCACTATATATGCATAATGGATTGAGCATTTACCAAAACAAGTCGGCTACTGTAACACCATGCTTCTTGCTTTGCCATGCCCAGTTTACTTAATATTAAAATCATCTAGTAGTGGGCTACACAACATCATTGCCTCAGCAGTCGCAACAAACCAATCAGTATTTCAGAATTTCAACTAAACTTGCAAAAACGTATCAAAATCTGTTGCTGTAACTTTAATAAAATATCGACAACTAGTAAAAACTCTGCTGCAAGAAAATTTTGACCAAACAATAAATTTTGACCTAACGATAAATTTTGACTTTTTTTGACCTAAGAATTTTGGAATGGCTCATGGTATCAGCCTGAAATTTGGTTTTTGGACGTTTCATAAACTTTTGAAAAGCCAGAAAAATTGTGACTTTATTGACTTTTGGTTGCCCTGGTAATAACCGAATTATTTTCTACATCGGAAGCAAGACGATGGACGTTGTTGCTAAGTCACACTTTGGCAACTCAGTGGTGTGGCTTACGTTATCCTCTTACTGCAGCGATTCTCAACCTTTTTTATCCCATGCACCCCTTTAACCGTTATTCACAAATAAAATCCCCCCCTTAGAAATTTAGCTTGTAAAGAACACTTTTACATCAGTACATTAAGAAGAGAATCTAAACTCTTCACAATCGATAAGCTCTTTGGCCTCTAATTTAATTACTTTTTAAGCAAAATCCTAGATACAAAATTCACCCCTTGCAAATACAAAATTCCCCCCTGATGGGGATTTCCCCCCCGGTTGAGAACCCTGTCTTATTGGATCTTTTGATAAAGTACACAGTGCAAGATTTCTTTGTTCTAGGGCACTTGAATTATGCCTGCTTATTTTATAAATTTACTGGAAGTGTCATCCAAACTTAACGTTTCCAAGAAGCATGGGCCTGAAATGATGGTATACAGAAGACAAGTTGGTTGGCGGATCATTCCGAATTTACTGGAAAAAGATGTTACTGCCCGTATTCATGCCCCATTCACGGAAAAAATGGAAAAAGCTAACAGATTACCAAGAGCTGGTTGATTATATCCGAGCCGCAACGCAAAGCTGCCTTACCTGCGGTTATCCCTTTCACCGAAGGTTCCCACAGCGCGTATGAATCCTCTGCCATGTCCAGCGTCTTTCCTAAAACTGCATTAAAACATTAAATTCCTTCAGCAACATTGTCTTTGAAATCTCGTCAAGTTTACTTTTTGTCGAACAAATTCAAACGACATGGTTTTTCATTGCACGACTTACGAGAGAATGAATAAAATGAGGGATGATTTTTTGACGGAAACGGCAAATATTCATACAAATTTATCAAATCCGCCAATGTTATGTCTTAAACGAGAGTAGGAGATGGTTGATCAGAAAGGCGTCCTCCCTCTGGAACTGTAAAAGCTTCGAAATCAGGTGAGCCACGGCAACTTCTGTGTATTTTCGGGATAAGCAAATGTATTTTTTTGGGCAGTAGAAAAACTTATGGAGCCGGCGACAATTGCGGAGTTAGAAATTTTGAATTGCAGGCGGTGAGGCGCTGAAGTTGCCCGGTCAGGAAAATTAACTTCTTGTATTCTCAACTTCATTTCTAACAAGAAATTGCGGAGTTTTCACCGAGTATTCGGACAATTTCAACTCACTTAAATTGGCTCAGATCCCATCCTAAGTCAGAGACCGTGGCTGTGACAAAATTTCCAAAGCAAACAATTTACTTCCCAACAACCCCAAAAACATTTCAGCACGCCTGTGTTTACTTCGCCTGTTGTCAAACTGATCAAAGTATTCAGCAATCTGACCCTGACACTGCCTGTTCAGCAATCTAACTCTGATACTGATTCTTTCCCTGAATCCTGCCTCAGTTCCAAACTGCTTCTTGGTTTAAAAACTCTTTTCGTGCAGGGAAAGACAAACAAACTCTACCAGATTCGGAGAAAACCTACACAACATCTCAGTAGTTGTTCTGCAGGGCCATATATTTTGGTACACGAAAAGTGCAAGTGCTAAATAGCTTTATAATGAAAATCGTTATCGAACCGTTTGCAATATGTCGTTGGTATCGTTTTCATTGGCCGTGATATTCTTTATAAGACGTATATTTCATTCAACACAATTAATGGAACATTGCCAAATTAGAGTATGACGGGTTCATACTCAAGAAACCGGAAATTGCTTATAAAGCTTGTAGAAGCGTTGTTTTAAAGCCGTTTATCTGCAAACCCCACCCGTGAAGCTTATATTAGGTTTAACCCTTCAACTTAAAATCACATCAAAAGTCTTTATATCATAAGTTCATCAAATACTTTTGTTTAACCTGAAGAAGCTTACATTAGACGTATAAATCGAATCATTTCATTAAAAAATTTTATATCAATCAGATACAATATTTTGTAGGATTGACGTACAAGCTAAATGCAGCAACGAAGAGCGTTTGGACATTTTTTTCTTCCACCTTCGCTACAACATTATCATCAAAATTCAAATTGTAACACTGCGGCTGCATTTTGCATGCTGATCTCAATAAGCTCATCTACCTTTTATTGCAGGTTTAAGTAACTGTCATGAGCTTTTGCCACAGTTGAAAACTTTTCAGTGACATTGGAAACCGATCAACATTCTTTTTGTTTTTTTAGGCAGGTACAGAAGAAAATGTTCTAAACACGGCATGCACGATGCAGCAAAATCATGAAGACAAATCGGAAAGTTTTGTTGCGTAATATCATAGATACGTTGTTGTATCTATTATCACCGCACTTGCATATTAGCCTTGATCGTATTTCGCCACGACGTCCCTACAGTCCTCAGAAAATAACTCAGAACTTACTGGGATAAAAACAAGAAAAGTATCGTCGCTATCCTGCTTAAATGTTGCTGATTTCATCGCCTTACTTTGACCAGTGACTAGCTTTTCCTGAGTAAACCACGTTCTTTTCTGTCACGTCACAATCCCACACGAAAACGTGATCGCATACACGACGGAAATCAGAAGTCATGTCATGATTCATGACGTATAAACTTGGCAAGCAATGGCTTCTGACAACAATGCTGTTTCCGGAAGTGGGAACAATTGTGGTAATCAAATGTTTTGGTTGCCAGATGGTGCTAAATTTGGAAAATGTTGTCAAAAATCACTGTTTTGCAAAAAATTCGCCAACTTTTTTAACGCTAAATTTTGCAATTTTTTATATACAAGTTGCCAGTATAGTAAAAACAATACATTTTAGATTATTAATCAAACGAATACCCAAACTTTAGAAAATGCACCTCAACATCTTCTACAGGCGCACCAGATAATATGTATGAATATGATTAGATATACAGAATTGCTGGTATCATTGTAGTGTCACCTTTCTTTCACAACGGATCTTTACTGCGTGTTTATTTTAAAATTGATTTGCTGCTACTGCGTTTCAGGCCTTCCAATGCTCAGGTTTGTGTGCGTTTTCACGATTCTGCAAATAATGATTAAACTGACTATTACTTCTAGTTTTCAACTAGGCCTACAAATCAAAAGAAATAATTTCAATGAAACGCAGATGTTTTAACAAAAAGTTGCAAGAAACCAGAATCAAGCTTATCATTCGATTGTGAAAACAACGAAGGAACAAATCTGAGGCCGGCAAAAGCAGTGCACCGCATTATGCCGTGGCTGGTCTTGCTATCTTTTTGGATTCTACGAGTGTGATTGAGTAATTAAAGCTATGTTATGTTCCTTGCTTTTGCTTCTGCTGATTTGCGCGGAGCTATATAGTGAGCGTGTTTACTTAGCGTGTTTGACAACAAGTGATTGGGTGGTGGCAGACGGGATAACCGAAGTGTTATTTTGCCGCCTCCAGGCCTAACCGCGTCTGCATTGAGAATTTTCCGAGCGTAAAGACCAAAATTAAAATTGTTGTTGTAGTGGTTGTTGTTGTTTCCGATGTAAGGTTGCCAGACGTCCTTGAGCGCCAAGGACTGTCCTTGCATTTGCTATCAAAACACGTTATGTCCTTGATTCTTGAAAAACATCTTGTTGTCCTTGAATATTTTCCGGCGTCCTTGAAAATTCTTGAATAGTTAAATTGTTCATTTTTGAACTGCTGATCACACTGAACATTCAAGAGTCAAGAACAAAGAATGTAAATGAACAGAACAATGCGCAGATATGTTCCATCTTTAACAGTTGTGTAGTAAAGAGTAAATGATTCAAGAATGGTTGTGTCGTCATAATACGTTTTGTAGTTTTCAATTTCATACGTGCTAAGCTTAGCCTGACTTGCCCATACGTCAAAGCTTTTAGGAAGGGTGAAAGTAGCCGTGGGCGTCGCAGAAAATTTTCCAGGTGGGGGTCAACGTGGACATTTTGCTTATATCTTTTTCAGGTTTCTGACGTTGCAATGCAAATGGAGGTTTACAAAACGCACAACTGTTTCTACACCACAAAGAAAATGCCCCATGAAAGCACGCGCTCTATTCGCATCTATTTTGAAATCTTTTTCAAGTGGAGCTGTATACGAGTTTGCCACACAGGTGTATTTTCTATCATCCGTTACAGCGTTTGATGAATTGGCGCATAAATGTCGTTATCATCGTGAACTGAGTCTGAAAATGGGCTTGAACTATCAACAACTACGTTTGCGGTTCTCTCATTAGTCTGTGCGGGTTGAACAGAACTCACTTCTGAAATTTTTTGTACGAATTGTTTTTTACACTTCTGCTATCAGAAAGGCTTTTTTCTATAAACCGCCTAATATCTATTTTTGCGAGCACTTTCTGCAAATAAGCCATAATTTAAAAAAAATCGACTACCAGATCAACATTAGCAGTGAAAAAGCAAGAAACTTAGGCACTCGCAAAACTGTTTCAAACAGTGAGAAATAGATCTGTATCTTAACACGACTATCGAACTTACTAAAATAAAACAACACGCAGGTGTAAAAACTGAGCCGATGAATTATGAAAACAGGCCCGTAGCCAGGCCTTAAGATTTGGGGGTGAAAAGTAAATTTTTAGGGGGGCAAAGTTTTTATTATATGTTTTAAAAAACTTTTAAGGACACAACAAAATTTGGCACAAAAAATTGGGGGCATTGCCCCCGAATGCTCCCCCCGTGACTACGGGCTTTGAAGAACAAATTGTTCTTGAAAAAATTTCCAGTGATCTGGCAACCCTGTTCCGATGTAAAGAACTGTTAATCACCTAACGGTGCATGGAACGAACAGGAAAAGACAAATTTCACCACTTTTGCCACCCAGAAAATTTTTTGTAAAAATCCATTGGTGGACCCTCCCTGGAAAAAAATCCTTCCGACGCCCATGGAAACTATGGCAACCAGTTTGCATGGAAACCAGTTTGCAGTTTGCAGCGGACAAATTGCTTCTCACTAAAAAACAATCAACCATAAAACAACTCTTCTGGTTAAAAAAAAAACGATCATCAAGCATTAATATTTTAAAATGTAACTACAAGACTTTCCGAAGATATTCAGAAAACACTTTCGATCCGTGACATAGCGCTCAGCTCCACAGCCAAAAAATGAAGTGTTATTGGCAATAACTTATTGCCTAATTCTCTCTTTTTTCAAAAAAAGGCCCTTCAGCCGTACAATAGTCTGAATTACAATTCACTGCATAAATCAGTAGTTCTGAGAAAATGCAGAAAATATTTTGAGGTAATATTGTGCTTTTTTTGTTTTTTTTGTTGAAATTAACAATATTGTGTTTCTTTGATGAAATAATGCAATGTGGACAAGTGAATGGTGCAGTATTTCAAACTTCACGGCAATGTGTCATTGAGACTGGGTGGCCCCCACTTTTGCAATTGTTGTATAGGTACAGTAAATAGACAATAATTAGAAGCCACTGCAGAAAAGCAAAACTTAAAAATTATTTTCCTTACACTCCTCACGTTCAACTTGAGAACAATCCGTAGTCCATCAGTAACTGCGATCGACTGATTAGGAACCCCCGCTAGGTCGGCAGGGTCGGTCGCAGACTTGGACAATCAAACAATTCTAGTTTTCTAATTTGGTGAAATAGAACGAAGTTGCGGTAATTTTATTTTTAATCTAATTTGTTAAATGCTTCAGTGCTCTAATTTTAGTTCTAGTCTAATTTCCGGTTTTGCCAAAAATACTAATTTGTCCAACGGTATTTTAAAAAATGAAACGAGAATGCATCCTCATGCAAGGAAAGTCCAACAAAATGGTCACAAGTGCTACATCGCCATCCCATCACTTGAAAAGCTAGAACAGTAAAAATAACTCGATCAATTTCTTTTCCCATTCACAGCTGCAGTAAAACTGTGTGGTCTTAAACAATGATTATTATTACATCTCATTGCCTATCCACTTACACGCAGAAGTCACAATAGTCATCTGGTACTTACGACAGTCAGTAAGCTGTGATGTTTTATGACAGAGGTCTCCAAACTTTCTTATCAGAGGACCACATAAGCTATAACGCAACAGTTGGAGGGCCGGTCATCATACGCAATGTCTTTGTTTCGGGATATGTTGTACATTCTACCAAATCACCATATGTTCGTAACAATATTGTTCTTCCATTATTGATAAAAATGTCTTCGCAGGGCTGATTTGGCCCGCGGGCGGTAGTTTGCAGGGTGTTGGAAGAACTGTTTTAGGGTGTTGGAAAAATGAAGTAGTCCGCAGGGTGTTGGAAAGACTGTTTTAGGGTGTTGGAAAAACGAACAGCGTTTCCCTCAACTGAAGGCCACTGCTCAAGAACTTGTGGGTATGACAGCGACATCTTGTGGGTATGAAAGCGACATCGGATCCGTCGGAACGTGTCTTCGAAATGAGAGCCGTGACAGCGTCATTTTTCGAATCGTAACCACGTAAGGGACGATCCAGGGACGTCGCCAGGAGGAGGATTGTGGCACCGGGCCCGTTTACATTTGTCTGTGCCTCCCTTTAATGTGGTGTTCTATGGTGTGAAAAATGCAGTTTTGACATGATTTGCGCACTAATTAGATGAGTCTTTAAGAATTTTCTTGATTTTCATGCAGGGAATTGCACAGCGTGAAGCGCGCTGATCTTGTCGCATGAATCTTTGCTATTCTCATGCTTATGAGAACGAATCCACATTTGGGCATGAATCGAAATTTGATTAAAGTTGCTTTGATTTGAGTAAATGTAATTTTAATTCGAATTTTAGTTCAATTTATGTTTTTCGCAAATCCGCTAATTTTAATTCTAATCTATTTGAGCTGTTCAAACCATCCACGGATTCAGCAAGTCTTCTAGTTTCGCGTTTAAAAAAATTTTTTGATTTGGGTGTGGGGTTTTCTCTTGGTGACGTCACAAAGAAGGCATGTTTTTGAATTTTTGACCCGCTTTAACCGGCCCGGGGCGCTAATACAATGAGTCATTTTTATGGCTCAAACTTTGGAAACTAGACGATCATCCGCGTCTTTAGAGCTCTTGATTGACCTTCTAGCATGTCGGGAACCAAAGTTATTGCCCAAGAAACCCCGTTGTGCACAAAACTGTAGAAAAAGCATGAGTCTCCCATTTGCGGCTGGTACGATTCGTGATAACTCGCCGCTACTACATGCAAAAGAGCTATGCGAACCCTCGAAAGACTCGTGAAGTCTTCCAGTTGCACTGAAAAAAAACTTTTGAGATTTGGGTTTGGGGTTTTCGGTGGGTGTTGTTAGAATGAGGGAAGGTTTTGCTTTTTTCTGGTTATTCTTTTATGACGTCATCGCCCGGACAATGAGCCGAAATTGTGGCTCAAAATTTGGTTTATTCTAGGCTGCAATATGAAGCTGTAGAGACCTAGATCGACTTCCAGGCGTTTCTGGTGCCCAAGTTATGGCCGAAAGACCCCTAATCTTGTAATGATTCCCTGGCCTAGGGATTTAGTGAGGATTCCCCTAATTACTTTCTGCTTATTTTGCCATAAATTTTGAACCAGAAATGCTAGAAAGTCCATCAAACCCTCTAAAGACTCATATTGTAGCCCAGAATCCACAAAAACTTTGAACCACAAAATCTGATGGATTGTTCCACTCCCAGGATATGCCGTCATCATCCAAATGTAAACAAATATGCATAAAAATCCTCGCATTATGTAAACATCAACAAAAAATCCGAGATCTCAACCTAAAATTTTTTTGCAGTCTAAGCTACAAGTCTTCACGAGTCTTTAGAGGGCTTGAACAGCTCTCTAGCCTATTCTGGCGGCGAGTTATTGTCATATCCAAACTGGGCGTTATTCAACCCAGGTTTTCTTTTGTAGGAGTAGAAATTTTGACCACTTTTTGGTTCTTGTGGCACAGGATTGGCTCCAGATATGCTAGAAAGCCAATCGAGGGCTCTAAAGACTCGGATGATAGCCAAGTTTCGCAAAAAAATTGAGCGAAAAAATTGGCCCATTGGATTGGCGTCCAGGGCCGCGTAAAGGGGCAAAAAAACAGAAATTACAAAAACAGAACTGCGTAAAATAGGGCAAAAAAAACAGAAATGACACTCCCACTTGTGACTTCCCCCCCAGAGAACCTAAACCCAAAACGAAAAAATTTTTTTTCAATCTCAACTAGATGACTTGCTGAATCCGCAGATGGTTTGAACAGCTTTCTCGCTCAATCGGCTGGCGAGTTATAGCGTTGCAAACCCTGCGCCAAAATTTTGGCGATCGCGGGACTGCAAGGGTAGAAAATGGTGATTGGTCAATTCGCTCTCCATTCTTTGCATTGCAGGCTATGTGAACCACTGATAGCGTGAGTCAATGACTCGAGTCACGATTTTTGGTGACGCGACTCGAGACACGTTCTGAAACGATGATATGAAGACTCGAATGGAGTCACGTTTTTCATCGAATGACTCGACTCGAGCCAGAGTCATTTTTACAAAATCTCCAAACATGTGACTGACAAACCTAGTTATTTTGTACGCAAAGAAACGAACATTTGTGCTTCAGTAATGATTAATATTATTGCAAACTTTCTGATATGACTGTCTCCTAGTGGTTTAATACTAGGTTTAAATGCTAGAAGCTCCAGTGAAAGGCAACATAATGGCAAACCAGTTTGTGTCAAAAGTATTGGCAGCAACTGGTCACTTTCAGTTGGTGAGGAGTCCTCGAAAATTTTCAAACAATTTCGGCCAAGTGTTAAAGTGTTGCATTTATTGTATGTAAAAACGACTTTTACATTTTTTCGCAATTGGTTGATGTCTACGGATGCAACGAGCAGTGGAGTGAACTTGGGGCAAGGGGGGACATCTGCTCCCGGGCGCAGCACTTTGGGTGCGCCCAAGGGCGTACGCAAGGGGTTGGGGTTGAACCCCCTCTTGACTTTGACATTTTACAAAAACTTTATTACCTGCGCAAAAAGGATTAATTGTTTTTCGCATACCTTTTGCTTGTTACTTTGTCGACTTAATGCAAACACCACGGAATAAATTTGCATGCAAATTTCATGGAACATTGTAAACGAGCCAAAAAGTAATAATTAGGTTTTCTGGGTTATCGTCTGCATTCAGGAACCATCTCACCACTTTTTGCAGATCTTTCGTCCACTACGCATGTTTAAGATTGTGTTCCGCGATAGTTCACTTTATCCGAAACAATTGCCATTATTTTGTCTGCTTGGCTGAGCAGTGCAAGTGCTGACCGCATTGGCTACAGCACCAGTTTCTGTAGCAAGAGAAAACTGTTGCACGAGCTCAAAAACAGAAGTTGTTAACATAGAAGCATTCAGGCATGTGATAACGTCTCAGCAGGGAAAAAGGAAAACTAAAAATTTGCTAGAATTCTATAAATAACAAAAAATCGAAAGTTTTCTTGCGTAGTTTATGCGCATTCTCAATTCTTGTGTAGTTTATAAAGATGCGATCTTGTAAACCAGGGTGTGCGTTTGACAGTCCAGCCGCACACTTTCTATGCTTCACTGCTCGTATTCGACAAGGCATTAGCGTAGCTTGATTTTGCAGTTGTAAATTGCTCTGACGTAGTGATGAGTGTGTTTTACTCCCCTGTTTCAACTCTCAGCCTGATATGTTTGCAATTTTGAACTGCTGTGTCGTAGCGTTGAGTGTATTTTCCTCCGATATCGTAACCTGGAGCGCTCATAGTTTATATTCAGTGCAATGACACATAAATTAAAAAGGGAGTGCGTGTAGAAGAATATGCATATTGTGTCAACAAATTTCGCGAAAACGTTGGTTTGGAACAAATTGTGACGTCACAAACACCGCACACCAAATACAAATGACCACCACATGCCACTGAATGAACCCCCCATGAACATTTTCTGCGTACGCCACTGGGTGCGCCAAACTCGTAATGTTACATAATAATTACGAAAAGTCAGACGGTGCTAATAATTGCAGTTTATAAAATGTTGAATGCCACCGGCTGCTGCCCGATTGCGATATATTGTCAAGATCACCAAGGTTCGTAAAGTGAGCAATTACGAACCTTAGCGGCGTTTTATGGCATGGCTTCTGTCTCCAGCAATCAGCGCCGTATGTGGTTTGACTGACGGGTCCGTCACAATGCTGGCATCGCTTTCATTGTATAGTTGCGTCACAATGGGACGAGAATCCAACGTTTGCAGTGCATGCAATTTTGCTACTGTGGATGTTTTTACAGCAGCGATTAAATTTGCAGTATGTTGTTACGACAACATATCTGATGTTTAGGAAAATTTTTGAGATTTGATGGTTTGACAAAGTTCATGTTGAAATGGATGTGATGTGGTTCTGAAGAAAGTTATGATGATTTTTATTTGTGGGATATTTAAACAAATGCTGATTAAAATTCTAATCACAAAACTGTGCAACAGCGTTGAGTAAGTTAGTTATAAGAGTTAACTTTTCCGTTACTGCTACATGCGTTTTATATTACTTCGACCTATTAACTCACCATCTCCATGGACCTGATTGTCGAAATTTAGCTCAAAAATTGCTAACCTAGAGCTTCTCACGGAGTGTCAGTGATCTTAGATCACCGTGGTCCAACTAATTTTGACCTACGGGCCATTTTACAAAAACGTGAAAACTCGCGGGCCACTTCCAATAAAATGATGTATAAAACAACAGATCCATAAATTTGAAAGTAAGAAAGGATGATAAGTAAGCGCGTCATTTAAATTATTACACAACAGCAAATAACAATTTATTACATATCTCTGTCAGTGGGATGCCTGTGGTCGAGGTTTCTCTGATACTATCATTCGTTTATCAACACCCGCGTTAGTAGTGGTGCAAGTCGGAGACTATCGTCCAGCGTTTCGTCTGCCATTCGATTTCTGTTTTTAAATTCGAAATCGTTCAGTTTGGGAAATCTATCTTTGCTGACTAATTTTCAGAAGCCCTCTACAGTCTCTAACACCATTAGTATTGCACATTTTTATTGAAAGATATTATGCTTGTTCTAAATAAAATTACCTATTGCAGAGATGGGCAATTTTTTAGTTCGAGGGCCACTTTCAGATGGCCGCGTTTAGCGGAAAAATAGACGGATGTATTTGGCGGCACTGAGTTCATTGCGCCAGATGTACTCTTCAAGACAACGAACTTCGGGGCATTGAAAAAACGCAGAGGTTATCCAGACAGGTGCCCCAGCAGAGGGTTAGCAGTGGGCCGTACCCTCTAATTCGATTGTAAAAAAATAAAATAACTTGGTAGAAAAGGTAGTATATATTGTTCTTGTGCAAATCAGTGGCGATTCTAGAATGAAAAAAGTGGGGGGGCACTGCGGGGCCAAGGAAAAGTAGGGCGCAACATAAATGTCTATCTTGCATGGTGATTTTTCATTGTTTTGAAGATTAAGTTGCTATGATTAACCCTGTCAAACTCAGCATAAGCTTGTGAATATCATTAAATATGAAATAGCGTTATTATTCACTNGAGACACCTAAACGCCACTGNAGATGCAATCACACACNTGTACTGCTATGTCGAAAATTCTATGCTAACCATGCAACNTCCACAGCACTGCACANGTAAATCGAAATACCATTTTCCGTACACAATTGTGCCGGCCTCACATGAACGAAAGCAGCTTTAGAAAGTGAAAACAATTCACATGAAAGCGAAATGGTTCCAACCACGAATTCCGTCTTGACACAGAGACAAGTAGGCTGTTGATAACCAACTAGTTTCATCAAAATATTCTTATTTCAAAGCACATTAAACTAAACTATCTCTCAACGGTTTGGTGACTACCGACTATTCCGTTTTTGTGGTAGCTTATGGATATTTTGTGATGGTGGTGTAACCATAACAATGTTATTCAACCACTATTACGAGTGTGCAGCGTGGATAGGGTGAGGACTATTCAATGCAGTATGCAGTTAACAACAGCGAGGTTTTGGCACCAGTTGCACCTAAGTAGCATAGCAGCACCGCTGATAGGTGTGCATCGGCGTTTAGGGCGTGTGCTTGATAGCAAGATGTAACAGCAGGCGTAAAATGTATTTTACAGGTTATTCCCAACAAAGTCGTTCATTTTATTATTCACAATGAATTTTCCTCTGGCTGATCCCCAAAAACTGACTTTT
>JGI24022J15233_10005396_pt1 | contig 13545 bp, 5 predicted proteins | sample Ectturendosymbi2_FD_15233 | JGI IMG/M metagenome (IMG submission 15233) | reverse complement strand
AACTAAGAAATAAACATCAATATTTTGATCGCTAAGGGGGGTGCTTGAGCCCCTTCAGCACCCCCCCTGGCTGCGCCTTTGGTTGTGCATAAGAACTTTCCGCAAAATGTTCTTGTGTGTTCGTTGTTGTGATCGCTCTGATCGCTGCGAAAGCGACGGCATGGGCTATGTATATGTAGCGAAAGCTATGTATATGTGGTATGCGAGATTGATCCGTGCTTGCTTGCCAGCTGCAGTTCGGCAGTGTATTGTGAGCTGGAGCAGCCGAAGGTGTGGTGTTTTTAGTAAGATAAAGCTAATGAATAGAAAACAGTGTGCCTCCTGGCTTGTCACATTGTCCATGCTCACCTCTGGTGTATAATTGATAAGCAGCGTCTATTTTGCCTCATGAGACTAAAACAGTTCTGAAGTTATTTTTTCAGTAACTGCACACTTGTTCGAAGTGATCACATGACAAGTCTGGAATGCATGACCTACCTACATAGTTGACCGTCATGTCTAATTTAAATGTGGGCAAGCTTTTGGTGGCTGTGTTTGTCTACGTTGTGTAAAGAATGGGCTAAGCCATAACTTTAAATATCAGCATGTTGCATCTCTCTGTGTTGCGATAGTCACGTGACCGTTTCAACCATATGTGTTGTATCAAAGGCAAAATAGGCATGACATATATTTTGCCTCATCAGGCAATATCTTTTCAATATGAGTTACTTGGAAGGTTTTGGGGTCGGAACAGGAGCAGGAGCTTTAAAGCGTGGAGCAGGAGTGGTGTCGGAGTCTGAAAAATGTGACTCCGCTCATCTCTGGTAGGGAAGTTTCATTTAAAATTTTTGTGGGTAAACATTTGCCTATTTCACTACGTCCCTTTTTCCTTACAAATATGAATTAGGGTTGCCCCGTCCTCCGCAGCAGTAGCACAGCCAGGTCTCCATTTGCTGGGTTTTTCCACCCAGTTCTGGCTTTTTTTAGTCCATCTGGGTGTCTCGGTTTGATTTTGAAAAATCCTATCAAATCTGTTTTGTTTTAAGATAAAAACTTGGCAACGACTTATAATAATTATAATAGGCCTAGTGAAATAAACATTTGTTCTGGTCAAATTGCAGTGCTCCCATGCAAGCAATCATCAGGTCAAAAAAGTACAATCGTGAATTGGTGAAACAAAACGTCTTCAGTCGGTTTTACACCTGTATCAATATCATTACCTAATACTGTAGGGTGCTTACCAACCAGTACAGACAGCCATGAAGTTGCGCGTACATCAGAAGTAAAAGGCTGGGGCAGATTACACCAGACGTGAACAAATAACATATGGTACAGGTACTGGGGTAGTATAATCAAGTGTGAAATATTTGGATTTGCCTGAGCAGTTGGTTATCCCAGATGCCAGCGGAAGAATCAGATGAATCAAAGTTTTTAACGAATGTCAATGTTCAAATGCTTTGGTTGCCCTATCGATGTAAATTAAAAAACAATTTAATTTACATTGGAATAAGGATTTGATGCTTAGAAATTTTAGATTACTTTGCAGTTGAAGATTTCACAAACAATCCAAGTTCAATGGCAAATCAAAATGTGGCCCTAAGGCTAAATTTTGCCCATCTTGTGCCTGAAGATCAGCTGGAAGCTAGGTTGTTTTCAGTCATTTTTCTTTTGTCGTAGACCAAATCTTTTTAAATGACAAAAAAAATTCAGTCATTATCATAATGTCCAAAAATATATAAACTCATAAATGCTGTTAACGCTAATTTTAATGCAAACATGAGACAAAACGTCTCAGACAAAAAACAGTCTGGAGGTTATATCAAGTTTAGTTTAAACGTGTTCTTGTCCAATAAATATTCTTGATTTCTGGTGTAGGTTGGTGTAACATCAAAGATGGCTTAGATAACTCGGAGTGTGCAATACTTTTAATGGCCGTATTTGCAGTTTGCCACATTTTACTGCATCACTAGAAAAACTCTTTTTACTGTTGTTAATCATGTTAAAACAAAAACAAACTTGGTAAAACCAAGACTGTCAAGGCAAATGCAAAACAAGCATTGTTAAGAAGCCAGCAAAGCGGCAACTATATAGCCTACCTTAGTACCTAAGCCTGAAAAGAAGTGAGAGATGTCAACAATCATGGAGTAGTATGTTATCAGCTTTATTGGCTAATATAAAATGTTTTGAGTAACAGAAAAGTGGTCCAAATGTTAATTTTAACGTTGCAGACAGAGACACAAATTTAAAAAAGGAACTATGAGTAGATAACTCAGTAATTTAATAACCGTTTTGCCTCATGTATTTGCAATCATGTGTCTTTTGCATATTTCTGGATTTTTTTTCTAGATAAATGTTTTTTTTTCTTGAGCAATCTGGGTTTATTAGAAATTACAGAATGGGAGCCCTGAGCACAGTCAGAATGAGGTAGAAGAGGCCATGGCCCCCTCTGAAACAAACTTGTTCAGATTTTATGCTGGTGCTTTATATCAATTTCAACTGTTAGATGCCAACTGGTAGAAGATATGTCATGTCATGTTGTGATAGACCAGAAATTGAGCTGTGACATCAAAATAATCTTCGTGTAAAATACCTAAAAATTAAACTTTGACGATATAGTGACTGGCCCCTCCTGAACAAAATACCTGGCTGCGCCAGTGGTCCACAGGTGGGTCAAAACAGGCATTTTCCCCTCCCTGGAAATTAGGAATAAGAACCAAATTTTTTTAGAAAACTTGATGTCAGCAGCTCAATTCCCATTAACTGATTTATTTTTGCAATGACAGTTTATTTGCCGGTGTGACCCTCACACTGCACAAGAGCCATGCATGTTCAATGTTCTAGTGTCATATGACAGTCATGTAGTGGTGAGCTTGCAGTTCACTCATGTCTGCTTCGTTGCCTGCAGAGGCAGGTTGCCAAACATGTGAGCGGATTGTTTTACTGTTGATCTTCATTGTGTAACAACAATATGGCAACAAATCTTATAAAGTTCACTTCAAGTTACACTATTAGGCATTTTGCTGCATGTGACTAGTGAACGCAGACATCTTGGCAGGCAATGCTGCAAGACAGTGACTGCTGATAGCAATCAGCGTGGATGCTGCAGAGCAGAGACATTGCCTCCCTGACCTTTCAAAAGGGGGACAACAGGGGCAGAGGTGTCTTTTTCATGACAGCATCATAGGAATTTTATGGTTTATCAAGATAGAATTGATACAAATATTTCTATAGTTTCTTTTATTATTCTTGAGGTCAAATTAATGTTGAACAGTAGCAAGTATTGGCAACAAGGTTTTTGTTTTTCATAAGTTTCCATTGCCCTCAACATCTTTACTGCTGCCTTCCTGCCCTACCGATTTTCCAGCATCCATGAGCATCTTGAACAGAAATGGGACCAGATGTTCAAAAATCTTAAAGAAAAATCATATACATTTTGAATTTTCTAAGCTGGTAGTGTTGATATTTTGTTTACCTGGTAAATCAGCTCCTGTTGAAAGATTTTTTTTCTATAATGAATAACACATGGTCTGATAACAGAAGTAAAATGCTGGAGCATGTGAAAGCCCTTATCACCTGCAAAAGTAATAGCTACTGACTTTTCCTGCAATGATTTTGCAAGAAAATAAAATCGAACAAAGGTTTCTTGAAGAAAGTTGTCTACAGAAAATTATGATTGGGTGTTTGTGCAAATTAACAAATGCTTGAACATTGTTTTGCTTTTTAGTGAAATGCATTATTATTTGTTTTTCTGGTGTCACATGCAGTATAGTCTTAATTATAGCAATCCAAAATAGCTGCATACTCCAAGAAATATATGAACCACATTTATCTGAAGGCTTGTTCTGAAGCCTCCTGGTTTTCAATCACAAAAATATGGTATGCGTAGTGCGTACCTTGGAGCACTATTGAGATGATTTTTTATCCCATTTATTACCTTGTTAATTTCTCAATATAAGACTTAGTATCTCACTAAAGTTGAATGAAAATTTTTTAGTAAATTTTATGTGAGTGAATTATTCACAAGCTTACTATTTTACAATTAAATATTTTTTTCTATTTTTTGTGTTGTTTATCTTTGCATTTATCTTTTTAATAACACATTATGGTGGGGAAGAAACAAAGGCAAATTATAGGGTTTGCAAGGGAGGAATATGGAAGAAATATTGTGAACCAATAAGATGAACTAGATAATGATCACAGTTTTATAGTTAGCTAAACAAAACTTGTATTTGCTTATGTGCTTATTTTGAGATTGTTTTGTTGTTGCTAAAGTTGTTAACAGCTTTTTTGTTTTTTTGCTGTAAATGTTTGAAAAGAGTTTCTTAAAGTATTCCTTTTATGTTTCAAGGATCACAATGGTCATGTTAGTCTGAAGATGGTGTCTGTTCAAGAAACTACAGATAAGGTGTTATCCCAATTCAGTAGTTTATCCAAAATTGATCAAGATGCTTTGCTCAAGCAGCTGTTATTGAAATGCAGCTCCAAACAATTGCAATTGTTATACAGTGAGACACGGCAGCTACTTGCAGTAGATTTTGTATCTGTCATTCCAAGGGAGTTGGTAGATAGAATTTTTTCATATTTGACAGCTGAAGAACTTTCTCGGGCAGCATGTTGCAGTCTGCAATGGAGAGACAGGACAAATTCTGATAATTTGTGGAAGGCTTTATGCAGACGAAAAAAATGGCTTCATTTTGGTGAAAATAGTACTGATTCTCAGCTGTTGTTTAGCTCCACACCAATAACTCCTGCACCACAGACCAATTTAACTTCTCCTACATTTCAGCCTGTGGTTCCGACATGTAAGGAGATACCCCCATTGTGTAAATGGAAAGATATTTATATTCGTGCCAATCATTTGCATCACAACTGGGGATCAGGAAGATATGTTGTTCTGCCTCCAATGCGGGGTCACAAGGAAAGAATTAACTGCATTGATTGCATTGGCAATTTACTTGCTTCGGGAAGTGATGACAAGCATGCTGTATTGTGGGATGTTGCATATGGACGAATACTGCATGTTTTCAGCCAGCATGGTGGTGCTGTCACATGTGTAAAAATAAAGAACAATTTATTGATGACTGGCTGCAGTGATGGTATTCTTCGCATATTCAATATTAGCACTGGCAAATGCCTTGGCCAACTGTTCACTGAGCAAGAAATGAGGTCTTCAGTACGCTGCTTGCACTTCGATGGGAAAAGAGCTATTGTTGGTTATGACGATAAAAGTGTAAAAGTGTGGAATGCTTTGAATGGAAAATGCTTATTTGTATTGAATGGACATACTGATGAGCTGGTAGATTTAAATTGTTATGAAAAATATGCTGTCACATCTTCCTGGGATGAAACCATTCGTGTATGGGATTTAGATCTTGGTCAATGTATGCACACTCTTGTTGGCCACAGTGAAGTCGTTCATTGTTGCAAAATGAATGACCATTACGTTGTTAGTGGTGGGGGAGACAAACTTGTAAAGATTTGGCGAATGGAAACAGGAGAGTGCTCACAAACACTCTTTGGCCATTCTGATGATGTGTATTGTATAGACTTCAATGAAGACTTAGTAACCTCTGGTTCAGCAGATAGCACAGTTAGAATATGGAGTTGGCTGGGTGTTTGTCTGCATGTTTTACGAGAACATATTGGTGTTGTGCGATGCATGAAACTACGCAGAGACATGCTAATAACTAGTGGCGATCAAAAGAAAATCATTGTATGGGATGTATCATGTGGAAAATTGCTTAATGTTGTTCATAGAAACCCAACTTTGGTGCATATTTTGGTAGTGAGTGACACTAAATTGATTGCAGCTTCCCCGGAAGCTCCTGGCGTTGTTACTGTGATGAGTTATTGGTAGTTATTTTCATCAGATTTTTATAGTCTTTTTCTAAGTGATTTTTGTCTCTATTAGACTATTGTGCATTTTGCAGATAGACCTGTTTTGGAGGTTGGAATGGATGCTAATTTCTACATATGCAGTAGTACAACTTGTATATTGAATGCTCATATTTGATTTTCAGCTTCAGCTTGTTCTATATTCATCATTAATCAGGGTGATTAAGTTTGATTTATTTGTTTTGGAGTTTATGTGAAGTAGTGTAAGATGTGTATATCTTGTAGAATCATGCATGACTAGCATATTTTAGACCTAGAGTATCATTGTTACCAATGCTAACATTGGCCTCAAACTGCTAAAATAAAATAAATAACCTGTTAGCAATACTACATTAGCCTCAAATTGCTAAAATCACACTTTGCTGAAAAACTTTGCTAAAATCACACTTTGCTGAAACACAGCAAAGTGAAACACTTTGCTGAAAAACAAAAAATTGCAAGTAAAGATGAAGACATTGCAATAAAATACCAACACCCCACAATGAACAAAGCAAAAAACACACTGTATTCAATCAGTTTTCATCATAATTTATGGCTTCAGCAATCTGCATCTGAAAATCCTTAGCTATCTACTCAAGAACACAACATGATAGCTGGAAGAAAGTCAACATCACAGCGCAGGTCAAGGTTCCCCATGCAAAAAGATATAATAGCAGCTCACAGCGAACCACATTCCTACATAATAAATATTTGGCATAGTAAAGAAAATTGTTAGGGTATCAATAGTTTCCATATATATATATATTTTTTTTTTTTGGAAACATTTTAACCATCAAAACTCTATTCCATTTATATTTGGAAACACTGTTGCTATTCATGCAAAGCTTCAAAAACGTACCAAGCACAGCCCTTGTGCCCACATATCAGTAACCCACAGTCAATAAGCAAACAAAAGATTTAAGTAAAAATGAGATACAGAACCAATAAGATCCAATGTATTACAAATCAGAGCTAAAGTATTTATTTTGTGATTTAGATAACACTGATAAAGAACTAATCTACCTTATTCATTAAGTATATTTGCAGAACTACATTCATACAATTACCATACCAATGTCTGTTATTGTTCTAGACCTGAATGATGGCTGATATTTTAATAACTGGACATTTTAGCCAAGGTTGGAGAGTCAGAGGTAAAATTTTCCAACTCATTTTAGCCAGGGTTGGAAAGTCAGAGGTAAAATTTCCAAAATCAATGGAAATCATGTTGAACACCAAGAATCATGTTGAACAGCAAGAGCTTTTTTTCTTTGTTTCAACAAAAGTTTCAAAAGAATTGTACCATTTCAATAAGAATTCTCAACTTGGGAGTGTGATGTAAAAAATGATCCAATTGGGCAATGTCCGGAATCAGAGTTGGATAAAAAAATCTCACTGCAACTCATAGTTTTGTTAAGAATCTGACTCCACCCAAAAACTTCTGACTCTTTATGACTCTGGCTCCATCTCCGCAACCCTGATTTTAGCACTGGCCCCTGAATACTACTACCTCAAAAAGTGATACGTTTTAATAGGATTGCTGTGAATATTAATTTGGTTACCAAATTTTAGAAAATCAGGCAATTAAAGTAGGAGTTTAGACACTTAGATCCAAGAACTTCAATCCTGTTATCCTGTTTATTGTGCAAGCATTGGCAAAGTATCTTCATCATTTGCTCCCCAAACTCACAAAAAATGCTGCATGAGCTAACTTGCCTCATTCAGGGCTGTAGAATCTGTATACGCAATTCATATATCTTTAACAATTACTCACAATTTGTTTTTGTTGTGTGTTGGGCCTAAGTGCATATTGGATTAACAAGGTTGATAAAATGTCTAATTTCATTAAAACTTGAGATGCTAACATGCTGATAACTACTGCCTGAAATGCTTAGTTTCCAAGATATTCATTATGACTGTTTCATTATTTCAGAATTCAGTTTTAACTCTATTGCTTGAAATTTTCTTAAATAAGATATTAGTCTGGCATTTGTGGACTTCAAAGTATAAAAGGTGTCACTGCATTATTAAATGAAAAAACCAACATGAAATTTGCTTGGTTATAAAATTGGGAATGAAACTGCTTAGTTATGTTTCTGTATATACTTAGCAAGCTAATTTGATTCCAAACTAAGTTTGTATATCAAATGAAACGCATAATATTTTATGGTAGCCATATTTCCATATATTACAAAAGACTGCAAGCTTGATGCTGTGGTTATTGTAACATGCCAAAACAAGTTGATAAACAAGATTGAGATGAGGCTAGGTGATTATAGCTGGCAGTGCTTATGAATGGAGTTTGTCCTAGTTTCACTCATTTTATTTTGCGTTGCTGTCAGGACCACACAACAGTGAGTCAGTTCCTCATGATCCGATTCTAGCCAGAGTTCTTTCATTTTAGTGGGATCTGCAATTGACTATCATCTTCCATATAGAAAACAATTTCAATCATAATTTTTATTATGCATTTGTGCTCAAAATCTATAACAATTTGAGTGGTTTTCAATACACAGGAACAACAAAAAACAGAATCTGACTCCACCCAAGTTTTTTTACAGCTTGATCAATGCTTCATCACAAAAGCATGTTGTCACTGTTAATAAGTTTTCCTATTAAACTATCACATCAAAAACATTTATTTGGACCACATGAAATATTCTTACTTGGTTCCAATTTTGGGCTTAATTACAATGGTAAAGCAGTGAAATCTTTTGTTTAAAATATTTTGGTAATTGCATTAATTTATTGTTTATGGTATCATCCTAACAAGGTTAACACCTCTGATGCCAAGTGATATGAAACCATGTTGCTTGTTCATATGCACATTGTGCCAAGTGGCATTAAGTGTTTAACATTGTTCGTAAAAGGCATAGCTATTTGTTGCCAACAGTAAACCATTCCTCAACAATATTTTTAATGATTGAGTCATTGGACTCATTGGCAAGTTTGTAACTCAGGCATGGTTTTTCAAATGTACTGTATTTTTCAGACCATCAGGCACTCTGGATTATAAGATACAGTGTCAAAAATTAAATGCTTGCTGTTCTTATTACACACATAAGGCACATTAAATGAAGTCAAACTTGGATAAGAGTCAATCTTTGCCAAATAGCACAAAAAATTACAAAATGACACCATTAGTCACAGAATTTCATGAAAATTTATCAGCTTATAGAGCAAGCCATTCTGAACAAAATGACACTAATTTGAGCAAAATCAGGTTAGTGGTTCGGGAGATACAAGAGTTTGGAAATTGATTTTTTTTGTGATCAGTTATGCATGAAATTTTTTTAAAAGGCAGTGGCTATAGATACCCCTGTGGATCTTGAAGTTCGAAAACTTATGAATACGCCACCTGTGACATAGCAGTTGCGGACGATGAGAGTGCAGTAGGCTTGGTAGAAACGAACTAAACACAAAACATAAACCCTAACTGTAGCCTTATCCTAACCCTAACCTAACACTATCCTGTCCCTAACCTAACACTAACCCCTAAATGTAACGCCTAAGCCTAAAAAAGGTAAAGAAAAAAAAACAAAACGAAAGTCGGCAAGGTGAGAGTCAAACCTAAAACCATTAGCGTAGTAGTCGTAACGCCTAACCACTAAACCACGAGATCCACACCATTTGAATGACAAAATGAGCCTTTCATCAGGACAGGCGTATCCGTAGCCACTTTTTAAAACCTTGACATTTGTCTTCAAATTTTAATAAAATCTTCATTTTTATAGTGAGATATCTCAAATTTGTTTAAGAGATAGTCAAGGTTATTTTTTTCGAGATTTCCAACGTACACTCACATAGGTCATGGTGGAGTGATTCTAGAGGCTAAACCGTAAGCATACCTTTTCAAGATCACTCAACTGTGACCTAACTTTGGGGCTTGATTCCGAAAGAGTCTGTCTCTTAATTTTTTCAAGTAAGGTATCATTTGAAAGCTCTGAAAGTCCTCTTTCTATTGATGATGAAAAATGTTTGTGTATTTGTGGTTTTGATTATAATTATGAGCAAAAATTACATGTTACTTGAAAAATAGGTATTTTGAAGAAATAAATGTTGTTTTTCAAAGAACATGTGTAGATACTGCATATGCAAATACTATATAAAGGTTTACTACTAAAAGTTGTTGCTATTATTGGTTTTATTTCTACATGTATATGTTAAGCTATGAGTATTTTCCTGAAATTGTTGCTTTCCCAAGTTGCCATGGTTGTGGCGTAACTTGAGATGCACACTGTTTTTGCAGGTTTTCTCCAAATACCATGTGTTTGGACCATAAGGAGCACTTGAAATCCTTTAATTTTTTCAAAAATTGAAAGTGCGCCTTATGCGGTGTGCCTAATGTATGAATCTGGTCATGCTTTCTCATCTGGAACAAATTGCATGTGTTAAACAGTGCTATTTATTTAAATGCTAGTTATGCTTTTTGTAAACAGGTCATCCTGTTATGCAATAAACCAACAACAACTGCAGTAAGCAGTGTATGTGGTTCCAAAGGTAGCTAGCACATACCACAGATCCTAATTACTCCGCAAGGTTCCTGACGACATTGGCACACACCGAATCAAATAAGCACACAAGTTTTATTCTATTCGTGTGTAGTGGATTTGGCATGTATGACAGATTAAACTCCCACTGATGACTTTGGGAGTTATTATGAAAGAGTTGAATACAGTTTGACTTACCTAAGTTTTGCTTCATTTAATGCGCCTTATAATCTGGTGTGCCTTATGTATGAAAAAAGAACAGCTAGCATTCAGTTTTTGATATTGCATCTTATGGTCTGAAAAATACAGTATACCATAATTGTGTCTACTTGTGACTGTGACATAACCATTGTTTTAAGAAATATATATTAGTTAGTTAGCATTTTTCATGACAAAATTGATTTTATCTGATGAAACATCTCTTAGATCACCAGGGTTGCTTGGGACGCAAACAGGATTATGATGTAAATAATTCATATTTACACTTTTTACTAAGCTCTAGAAGTCCAAATTAAATACTCGATTACAGATGGAACATAAATCATGTATATGTAGTATATATAGAATTAAAACCTGATACATAAAAATCTTGTTTGTGTCCCAAATTATCCTGGTAACCTAAGATATCATTTTCTTAAAAGTTGTGGAGAGGATATCAGTCTTGTTTTCTATTGCATGTCTAAGGTTGAGGTTTTGAGGCAAGCTGAAAATAAAACTTAACTAATTAGAAAGGTCAGTCATACTGTACCAAACAACCATTTTCAGGTCTTAGAACAATTAACTTCTTACATTCTTTAGAAAAATAGTTTTAATATGTATTTTGTAATTTAAAGTTGTTTTACTCTGTTTTGCTTTGTAATTTAAAGTTGTTTTACTGCATATATTATTATTTGGTAAATTCTATGTCTACTAGCCATAATATCAGAGTCAGCAATGATTTTGCTTGTATATGTATGGCAAACTAAGTTGAAATCTCTATTTGTCCCAAGTAACCAAATTTGATCGTACTTCCAAGACTGCATAGGCAGGGGCAAATGGCCAGTTGAATAAAAAGTATTTCATTGCTCTAAGCACTCTGATAGTTTAAAATGAATTTTTACGTGTTTTATAAACTGTTGTATAAAGCATGCTGCAATTACCCAAACATGCTTGGCACTTAAAATCATTTCATACAAAAAATGCTGTGGCATCAGAGGTGTTAAACAGTAAATGTTTTTTAAAACTCCCATACTGAAAAGGTTTTGTGTTTAGAATGGATGAATTTCATTTCAAAGCACTAAAGCAGCTTGCAAGGAACTTAGCAATGAAGAAGGATGCAAGTTTGGATCAGGTACAAATTATGAATAAAGATGTCTTTGGACTTCATTTTAATTGAACAAGCATTTACACAGGCCAACAAAACCTGTAAAAAGCTTCTTGTGTTAAAACCATCCATCTGTATCGTTTATTTCACAATGAAGGAGTAGGTCTACCCTTTTGCTGCCATGAAATGAACAGGCCTGTGTCAATTCTGTGTCATGGTATAATCATGCAAGGAATACCAAGCAAGATATAGTCTTTCAGGTAGTTTTTGAGCAAACTTGGTTACAACAATAAATGGTAAATAAAATCACATATATTTATATATGAATCATCCATTTTTGTAGTTTTTGTTGATAAATTCTTTTACAATTTACAATGCACTGTTTCCCAAGAATGAGAGATGTTTATATCTGCATAACTACTGATTCTAGTTGTATAAACTAAGTAGGTTAAATGTTTAGTGTAACATCTCACAAACAAGAAATTTTGTTTTTTTGAGTACATACTATTAAACATCAGTAGTTTGTAAAACCATTTACAAAATTCACAGCAAATTATTCCCTTCATTTCATGATGAAGTCTTAAAAACTGTTGAAATTGAGAACTGTGGAATTGATACCAAAACCTTGTACTCTAACCCTGTTTTTTTGCAGTAAATTTTCAGTCATAGGAAGGGAGAAGAAAAAAAATTTTCAACCCCTGGAAAAATGTGTTGGACATAATTTAAAACTATTGGATGTAGTTTGAAAAATCTGGGCCCCTCTTCACCTCTCCTAGTGTCCCAAGCTGGTTGTAGGCCTGGTTTTGCACTTGTTGCATGATTTGCTGCAGTCTTGTCGATTCTAGCTAACAGTGCTGCCTAGGCAAACCATACAAAGAGTGCAAAACACATAGTCGACTGCCGCTCTCAATGTGTTCTTTCAAACATGCACACATTTGTATCAAAATAAATGCGAAGATGTGTTTAAAATTAAAAGCCCTTTGTTCAAAGAAATAGTATGACTTCTAGCAAGAAATTCACCTTTAACACCTAATAGGTAGCAGTGATGAATCACAAAGTAAAGCACAATATAACCTGCAAAGCATAGGTGAAAATAAGACTGGTTACCATGCTGAAGACACAAAATTTGTTTCCACAGATGAAAACTTCAAGAAAAGTCCATATTTGTTTACATTGATTTTTATACCTTCCTGATAATGTACTGCTGTACAAAGCAATGCTAGTTTGCTCCCATTTATTTGTAACTTTCATGTTATGCTATACACTGTTTGTAAACATAATGTTTCCTAGTGAACTTTGCCAGTAATGTAGTAAGCCTTGGTAGTAAGCCTAATGGTTTCTAATAAAAATCCCTATTTTGCAATGGTGGTGTGCCATGCATTTCATACTTAAATCTGCAATAGTATCATATTTTAATCATACTCCATGCTAACAGCATGATTACATAGCTACAGAAGCAAACGCTATGGTTATTTTATTATGTACCTACTCATTATAGCTGTTCTTCTAGATCGTTACACGACTACAGACCGGTTTGATCATTCTGACCAGAAAGTAAGATGTTGTGGTAGTTAAGGTTTTTCCGATTCTACAACAATGGTTCTGAACCATTTCACTGAAGGAAACAAATCCAGACGTGCAATTTTGTTAGAGAGCTGCACAAAGATTTTACAGACGAAATCGGTTAATCGCATATTGGTTAAAGGCATAAATCGCTTTATAGCATAGCATTGCATAATGCCAAACCATTCCCATTCACTTGTGAAGAAAATTCAACGGTTAATTGCATAAATCAGTTAATTGAATAGGAATTCTTGATTGATTTGTAGACTTGTATCACTTAACCGCATATTTCCTTTGACGAAGTGTTAAGTTGCTCAAGATTATCCTTACCAATAC
>JGI24022J15233_10005393_pt1 | contig 13547 bp, 7 predicted proteins | sample Ectturendosymbi2_FD_15233 | JGI IMG/M metagenome (IMG submission 15233) | reverse complement strand
GTCATTTTTTTTTCTGTGTTTTTGCGTTGCCAATGAGCTCTTCAGGCCTTGGCCTGCCTTCATTGGCTGTTTGTCAATAAATTCAAATTCAAATTCATAAAGTATGCAAGAAAATTTTTGTTTTTTATTATGTGTCTGTTATGTGTACAATTACTAAGGAGAAAGAATTGATACGGGCTTGTGTGAGCCATTATGATCAGTCCACCTGAACTGCCAACTAATGACGAAGCTCTAAACAAAGCACATATTGCCAGAACAGGTGTGCGACTGTATTAGCACAAAAAAATGAAACGGGAAACAGGAAATGCATCTTAAAACCAGCTAAATCAAGCATGTTGAAATTGGACAGTTTTGAAATTTGGCTTAGAAAATCAATTAAACGTCCATAATTATCTTCAGTGTTATGTAATTTGACCCAACCAATGAAATCACTCGTTTTTTTAAAAAACCCACTTAAAAAGAAGCAATAAAACCCACCAAAAATCCTACACTTAACTTTTCCTTTGAAAAATCTACTATGAAATAAAAAGTAAAATAAGCAGCACACTTGTATAGCTAGCTGCAAATTTTTTTAAATGAAACACAACGAACAGCAACAAAATTTGAAGGACTTGAAAAAAAGAAAAGAATAATTCGAACATTGGAGCATAAAACTAGGATAGACTTAACAGTTTCATCAACATTAAAAAAGCCTTCAAAAAACTATACATGTTTTATTTTGAGATGCTTTGGATTATTCTTAATTATTTTTTTGACTGAAGATGGATTAAGAATAATCCGAAACGTCTCAAAATAAAACATGTATAGTTTTTTGAAGGCTTTTTTAGTGTTGATAATTCGAACAGTTTGAGTGAATTCTACTAGTTATCTTCTTCAGCTCTGTAAAATCGGTATATTTTAATCAATTTTTCTGCCTTCTCTGCATGGAAGCTGTTTCTGATGTTGGACCATGCCAAACCATATATTGAAAAATACACTATGCAGATGCTGAACTAACAGGGCATGTATATAAACTTGACGTGAAACTGCAGATTTTGTGTGGGAGTAGCTTTTCTCTGTTTGCTGTGTGCATTCTTGCCAAGTCTTATCACTTTGGAACAAATTGACCAACAACACTGCGAAAACAAAGATTGGGTATATACATTCCTTGACCCTTAAATTTGAATGCCACAATAGCTTTAACAAGTTATGATTGTGTAATTCCGCAAATGGCGATATTGTATGATGCAATGAAAACAATTCAGAATGGGGTTTTAGTGTTTTTTTTTTAAATAAAAACCTGTTTCATTAAAATAACATGGATTTAAAAAAAACCAGGAGGGTTGTTTTTTTTAAAATAAAGGGTTTTTCTCAACCTTGACTATCTTTCAATCCTTTTTTGAGATATTTCCTTGATTGCAGGATCTGGAACAAGTCACGTCACTATTGGTTTGAATGGGTATGCGGTGCACACCTAGGCTAGAGTAAAAGTCCCTGGTAATGAAGAAGCTGAGAATTACAGGCATTTGTATACGTACAAAATAGTGTGTACAACAAAACAAGTTTCGAAAAGTTAAATCCATTCAGCATTTACCTATTAGTAGACTTACAATAGGAAAAATCATGTAGTTACAGCATTTAAATTTTTGTAATTTCACTTTTTGGATGTCCCCCTGCCTTGGATACCCAGGGCTGACGCCCCGTTCGTCCCCCCTCTGCATGCCACTGTTTTTGCTGAGACATTTTAGTCATTTGTCTCACAGTTGTACTAAAATTTGTCATTACAGTGTTCATTAGCCTCATTTTCAGACTTTTGGACTGAAATGACTTAATTTTTGTCAGTCATTTAAAAAACATTTCAGTCTATGACCGAAAAAAAACAGATTGTAATACATGCCATATCCTGTACGACATGATACAAATTCAAATAGAGCTGTGTGATGATGATAATGGTAATGCTTTATTCATGCATTTTTGTAACTCAAATCACAAAAGTACCATGAATACAGCAAGTAAAAAACAGCAACATCAAAGAGCAGAAATTAATTTCATGTTGATGAGAATACAAAAAGGTAGTGACTACAGAACCACCTGTGGATCTTTAAATTTGAAACTTTATATTCAACCACCTACGCTACTGTAATGTGATAGTTGAAACTTTATTCGACCACCTCCCATAATGTGACAGGTGAACCGAAAACCATCGGCATGTTAGACGTGAGACATATCCAGTTATCCACTACTCAACTGAGAGGACGCCACTTGTGTGACAAACTGACCACTTTATTCAAACCGTGTCATGCGAGGCAGTATGGTGGCATAAGTTTTAAAATTATAAATAAGATCCATGGGCTGTTCCATAGCTACTTTCAATACAAAAACATTAGGAACTTCAGGTTTAGCAGCAAATACAACTAAACAAATTACAAATACTGAATAAACACACGTGGTGGGCAAGCAATGCATGAAGAGTCACACAAAAAGATAACTGTAATAGAGTTGAGGGATATAGAGATGAATAAGCAAGTCAATTCACATAGGACCTGATAAAAAGTGACAATGGAGGTTACAAAGCAGAAAGTCATACTGCAGCCAGACAACACAAATCTAATCAGAGACACATACTAAAGGCAAAAAACATTTTTATCAACACAGATTTTAACTTACAAAGCAACACAGTTACCCACTGAATTGACCATTGGAGTACCACAGTTGCAAGTATGTCCCCCAGGGCACAAGTATATCCAAATGAGATTGAAGAGGCAAGTGTGGAAACAGACTACAAAATGTTTTACAGTAAACAGTAATCCATAATAAATGTTGGGTACATGAAAAACAAAATATGCTTAATTACTGTATTCAATGAGTCTGAGTTGGTCTAGGAACAAGGTTTAGAACAAAAATTCATTCATATTGCAGACCAGTCGCAAAGTTATGTCGGAGTCTTGACACTTACTTAATTCTCCAGAATTGAGCCTTATTAACGATTATTGGCCTTGGGATTAAAATGCGGTCGATGTCCGCGAGATGTTGGAGGTGAGCATTATTCTATTTGCCACGAAAGCAAATGTATGATTCATGAATGTGGCGTTGCTAACGGAGTTACTTCACCTGTCTTGAGCGGTACTTGGTCGGTCGTAGGTTTCGCGCCCGATGCGCGTCACATCACACAGCACGCGAAGGCTGCAACGGTTTCAGACGGTCAAAACTAAGCGAGTAGCGGGGAAAAAAGTGTTAGTGGGAATTCTAACCAGAGCGGTAGGGATGAAAAACACGTGCTCAACTGTAAAAATTTAGCAATGAGAAAACATGTAAAAAGAAAACGTTATTTTTAATATTTTTTAACACTTTTGAACGGGTTTATGTTATTATGTCAAAATGTATATCATCCTTTTCATATTCCTACGCCACAGCTCGTGTAAATTTGGAAGCATGTTGAAGGAAAATATTTTCACCGTGGCTTGCTGTGGACTTCAGTAACCATCGTCCTTTGCTAGAGCTGTTTCGTAGAACCTGTTCCATGTGCAAGTAGTGTGAGTGGCTAAACGGTTGTATTCGAATATTTGCCAGTGTAAACTGACTAAAGTTTTTTGAACTGGTTGACATTCTTTCTGCGTCAATCTTGCGTTTTTTGTGAGGTAAGAGCGGCCGCTTTCATTTTCAATTCTGATTCGGAATATGACTTAGGCTACTTCGTACTTCACTACACCACTAGTCTACTTTCAAGTTAAATGTACTAGATGACTACAGTACAGTGCTGTAACGTGATAGTCCGCAGTAGCAAACAGCAGGTTGTGTTGGTGAAAAATGTGCTTTTGTGATTCCCTAAACCGTTAAACATAATACTCCAAGGCATAATATGTTGGTGTAGTCTTGGCCTATATGTATTTTAAGTCAGCATGGGCATCTAGTTGTGAAGTGAATACTACATTCCAATTTAATTTCAGAGAAGCTGTGATCCTAAACTCCTTCCAACTGAATAATGTTTGCCAGCAACTTGCAAGTTGTCTCTGCCAGTTGGTGTGGTGCAACTTTGTCCTGTCTGTGCTACAGTATCAGTGAAACAGTTTTAATATGGATCTCTGATAGCAGGAGTTTCACTGCAATGGACCACATGGTTAAATCTTATTGCTTGTTTGCCATCCCATATACTTTATTTTTCTTTTTGTGCACTGTATGGTTCCTGATATGTTTTACTGATTTTTCCTAACAAGAACAAAATTGACCTTGCTGCATTTAGGCCTATAATTCAAGATGGCAGTGTCTATTTTGCCTCTTGTGACAAAAGCTCTGCTGGGGCTTTTTTTGCCTTTAGTCAAACTTAACATGATTGTTTGAAGTGGTCATATGCTAAGTACGATATGTAAAGTGACACACTAAGATTAGTGTCTAAACCTAAAACTTGAAGGTATCGTCTAAATGACTGTATCCATTTTTGCTTTTGAAGCCTAAACCGTAAACCTGAAATCCTAAGCCTAAAAACCCTAAACCTAATACTCCAAATGTATGACCCTGAACTTAGAGCCCTGATAAACCTAAAACACCAAGCATTACAATTCCTCAACGCTAATTCGAACATGTCACTTTGTTTATCATACTTATCCTGTGATTATTTCAACCATTCATGTTTGACTGAGGTCAAAATAACACCAACTAAACTTTTGCCTCGGGAGGCAAAATAGACACTACCATTCAATACACGTACAATGCATTCATTATGAGTTTTGCTAGCCTGACATTGGCAAAGTAATGATGCTGAGCTAAGGTGATGTTATTGAATGACGATACTACAGCATACTTTTTTCTAAATATTTTTGACACATGACACGGTGCAAAAATATGGTCACGCACCTGCGCTGCGCAACCAAATAATTAAGTGTGCTAATCTTATGTTATATTTTATGCTTAATGCATATGAATGCCATATGACAAAGCTTATACGAGTGCGCTACTAAAAATTTCTGCACGCTGCTAGCATTCACTAAAAATTTTGAACCCTTGGCTTGGTTTAACATCTTCATCAACCATTAGCTAGGCCTAAAAAAGTGTCAGTTACAAGTAGTCTGCCATAATTTCATTAAACGATCACAAAATTAGTGACCATAACATAAGCAGCTCCCAAGTTGTATTTGCAACCACAGCTTGTGTTTGTTTGCTGAGACATTTTGGCCATTTGTCCCATAATAGTAATGAAACTCGCTGTAACAATATTCACTGGTCTATTGTCAGACATTGTGACCAAATTGACTTAACTGATTTCGCTCATTAAACAAAAATTCAGTCTATCACTCAAAAATGATCAAAAAACCCAGACCGTAGCTTGGGTGTAAAGTCACAGTTAACATTAAATGTAGCCGTTATAATCAACCAGGCGTGTATATTCTAGGTGTATGGCGCACACCCTGTGAAACTGAACATGACGTGACATTTTCAGTTTCATGTGATCAAGGGAAAATCACAGAAAAGCTAGAAAGATATTATGTACTTTTTAGCCCTGAAGGTATGCGCCATTCGAGGCGCACACCTTATGTACTCAATTGCTCGTATTCAAAGATACATTTGTGCAGACTGTTTTTGCAGTTGTGAGCTATGCTGTTCCAGGGTTGAGTAAATTTAATTCCCATGGTTGTTTCGATCTGTCAAACCTGGGTGTGGGCCTGGAATGATGCACACCCACAGGGCTCAAATGCGCAATCGACAAGACATTTGTGCAGAGCCGCAGACTAGTTTTGCAGTTGTTACCTGTGCTGTTCTAAGTCTGAGTGCATTTTACTCCCTTGTTTATGTCGTTCTGACGACCTTGGGTATGCATTATCCCAGGCACACACTTGGATGCGACTGTTCATATTCAGAGACATTCGTGCAGACTGTTTTTACAGTTGTGATCTGTGCTGTGTTAGGGCTGAGTGTGTTTTACTCCCAGGTTTTAATGTGCAGTCTGATATTTCCACAGTTATGGTTGCTTCGTCATAGCGTTGAGTATATTTTGCACTTGCATCCTAAGTTGGAGCGCTGATAGCTCAAAGTCAACACAACTGTATATTAAGTTATACATCAACAAATAAAGAGAGTGTGTATTAAAGGATATGCATGATGTCAACAAACTTTCCAAAACATTGGATTGCAAATGTAAATTTTATGTCACAGCGTGACGTCACAAACAGCGCACGCCCAGTAACAATGATCACCATACCCACTGTAATCAACACTAGCAAATCAAATACATATAGGCTTAGCTGTAGTCACTGCAATCACATTAATAGTTGTCATGATTGAAATGTTGATTCAAATCGCTTATATATTAATTTCATTGGTTTTTCCAAATTTGTTGTGTAGATCCACGCAGCACAGCAATGAAAGTCTTCAACATCAGGCCTAAAGTTGTACAGTATGTTAACCTAACTAAAATCCTGTCTTGTTCATATGTTCTGTTTTTAGGAGTAGCTTGAATAAGATTAAGACCTTGCTTGCTGGGTGGTTTTCGAGTTAAAACCTGGTTTCTAGTGTGTCTTAGCAATTGCGCAACTTGTCAGGTGATTGCACTAGAGAGCTGTTCAAACCCTCTGCATTGAATGTAAATTTTTTGTGAGTGATGTCATATGTAGGTAGTTTCAAGCTTTTTTGGCCCACTTCATCTGACTCTAGGCCCAAACTTTCAGATGGTAGCATTTTGGTCAAGTTTTTGTTAGAAACTAGTGCAAAATTGGAGCCTTTTGAGGCTTTGGATAACTTGCTGGGGTTTCAGGTTCAAAAGTTTGCCTGAAAGACAACAAAATAATTTATCTCATAATTAGATAATTTTGTTGCTTCTATTTGGTTTCATCACTCTTGTTTCATTGTTTTTAGGCCATAACTTTTGAACCCGAAACCCCCATATATTCATACTTTGTAATCATCCCAAAACAAGCAGTTGCTAGTTGCCTCATTAACTCCATAGCTCCTCTGCCAATTGCACTAGAGAGCTGTTCAAATCCTCAAAAGATTGGGCAAGTCTTCTAGTTTCCAATGAAAAAAAATTCTGGTTTTGGGCTTCGGGTTTTTTTGTGAGTGATGTCATAACTGAGGTAGGTTATTGGCTATTTTTGCTCATGTTACCTGGCCTAGGGCCCAACCACTAGACCAAAGTATTTCGCTGAAGTTTTCATTGGAAACTAGGCTCGAGTCCGAGCCTTTTAAGCCTTTGATCGACTTCCTAGCATTTCTGGTTCAAAAGTTATGATCTAAAGTAAACAAATTAATTATATAACTAATTAATCAAATATTTTTATTACTTTAGATTATAACTTTTGAACTAGAAACCTCAGCAGGTGATCCAAAGTATGAAAAGGTGGCCTAAAAGTCCTCCACTAATGACGTTACTCACAAAAAATCCACAATCCCCAAGCAAAAAAGTTTTTGAGTTCAGACTAGAAGGCTTACCACTGCGTCTTTTAAGCCTTTGAACAGCTCTCTACCACCTTCGGCGCCCGAGTTACGTGCACGCAAAGCCACGTGCGGTCATTGTTTTAGCACAAGAATCCATGAAACCGGCCGGACGCCAAAGTGTCAAGTAATTTCATTGACACTCATGGCATACATGCATAAAATTTTAAAAACCTATAATAATATATCTGTTTCATGAATCAAAATTATGTTCTATAACTATGTTTACATGAAACAGCCTTCATGTTTGATGGAATTTAATACTTTGAGAGCCGGGGTACGATATATATTATTTGTACTTCGATTTCGGCCTAAAACCAGCAGTTGTCAGTTGCCTTACCAACGCCATAGCTCCTCTGCCAATTGCGCTAGAGAGCTGTTCAAGGGCTCAAATGGATCGGACGGTCTCTTAGATCACACTCGAAAAAACATTTTTGAGTTGGGGGTACGGATTTTTTGTGAGTGACGTCATAAGTAAAGTAGTTTTTGGGTCATTTTGGCTCATGTTGCTTGGCCTAAGGCCCAACTGCTAAGCCAAGTATTTCGCTGAAGTTTTCATTGGAAACTAGGCTCGAGTCCAAGTCTTTTAAGTCTTTGATCGACTTCCTAGCGTTTCTGTTTCAAAAGTTATGATCGAAAATAAACAAATTAATTAATTATCTAATCAGTCAAAAATTTTTACTAACTTAGATAATAACTTCTGAACCTGAAACCTCAGCAGGTCATCCAAAGTATCAAAAGACTCGGATTGTAGCCTAGTTTCCAATAAAAACTTTAGTGAAATACTACCATCTGACGGTTGGCACCCAGAGCCAGGTGAAGGTGGCCTAAAAGTCCTACAGTTTGATGTCACTGACAAAAAACCTGCACGTCCCAACCAAAAAAATTTTTTTTGAGTGCAAACTACAAGACTTGCCACGTCTTTTGACACTTTGACCAGGTCCGTAACCTATATATAAGTGGAAATATTCCCGCGCAAAGCTATGTGCGATCCAGCTGTTTTTTTGCGAACTGCTTGAATTAACCCGGGTGCCAAAGTGTTAAATGCAACTTTTACTTTATGCCAGTCTACACCTTCAAACTTGTGGCATTCTAACAGTTATGACTTCTGAATCTGCAAGGGTTAGTGATTTCAGTCTGCTTATCATTTTTGCAGTTGAAATGACATAGAGCCCATGACCCCGCAGTTGCTATGATTGATAAAACTTCAAGTGCTTTTGACTTGTGTCATCATACGAACTCTTTGCCCCATCATATGAACTCTTTGCCAAAAATTTTGAATATAATGAATGATCTCCGCTATGCGTGTACATAGCTGTAAATCACCTTTTCTGTGTGTGCCCATTAAATTGGGATAAACTCCAGATAAAACTCTTTTCAAGCTAATTTGTTAGTGTGTTGTTAAAAAGGAAGAGATATTTCCTATTAGACTTATGACATCATTAGCTCTGTCAACTTGGTAAATATGCAATGTCATGGCATAATGCATGATTTTAACATTAGGCACCTTTTTACTGGTTGAAGCTTGGTTGATTTTGATCTCTGGTTAATTGTTCACCGGAATTAATATTTTTAGCTCTTATAACAAATTGTATGCCTGCACAGTGTACACAAATAACATAGCCCAAAAAACGCATCCATATAAGATCATCAAATTTAATCTTGGTCTAATCATGATCTTGGCTTTCATGTTGATAAAACATACTAATTTCAATGGTTAGTGTCATAAGTGTTGTATTGCTGTAGCTAACAGCAGTTACTACACCATTACAGGCACAACTTAACAAGCAAAACAAACGACCTGCTTTTACCACTTTGCTAATAGCTCCCATCTTGCTATCAGTTGAGTGTCACTACCCATTTTTGAACATGCTAGCTTTGAATTGGTACTAATGACCAAGTTCTTGTAAGACTGAATGCACCCTTTTTTTGATAAATTGCTTGGTTTCGTATGTAGACATGGGAATAGCAATAATATTGCAGCTTTAAACTAATGAGCGCAAATCAGTTGTGCTTTTGCGTTATACCCGTCCAGGGTTTGTCACAAAAAATTTTGATCAAGTTGATTGAAACAAGAGAGTCTAAGTGATCAACAGAGGTAAAAACCATTAGTAGACTGTTTGCACATATTTCTGGACTTTTAAACAATCTTTATTATTTCTATACCTACAGTACTTTGCATTGTTTATTGTACAAACACCTGGGTGTGAAACAATACACAACAAACATTAAAAATACTAGAAAGCATTCTCAAGTTTGTAGCTGGGCGACTGAAAAAAACCCTTAGGTTATCTAGATGTTACTCCCTGACACAAACAAACCAAAGAAGCGCAGAAAGCAAGAAAATCAACAAATAAGGACAAAAGTTCACCAATAATGATTCAGTAGATCTCCAATGGAAAAAATTAAGTAATGCTCTGTTGAAAATTAATCTGTAAGTTGACAAGCACTTCTGAAAATGAAACAAAGAATTTAGTATTTTGATTAACAATAATTACAAATAGCATTTTTAAACTGGTGCAAAGGTAAATATTTATATCCCGCATTAACTTGTCTCCATATCACTGGTCCTTCATAAGATATTTATTTTTTGCCAATATTACCGTGGACACTAGGAACAAAACAGTTTTGATTGCTAGCATACCTTGTATTAGAGATCAACCGATATATCAGCCTGGCCGATGGCCGATATTTGGATTTTACCGATATATCGGTATCGGCCAAAACAGCTGATTCTCAGTAGGTGTTGACAAAACGCTGTTATATTCCTCATGCATCCAGACAACTTGCGCAAGAAAGCACAACGAAGCAAGTCAGACAGTTATCTTGCAGCAAGGCTAGCAGTTGCGTTTCATAAACAATCTGACAAGATTAACCATGGAGCATGCGTTGGCTGTCGCAGCTGAAACAAAAACATCATGCATGCACATTGAATTCGTATGTTAAGCAATATTTGTGGTGATATGAATATGATGAAAAATGCAATCGCTACCAACTAGTGACGACAACTGTTGATATGAAGCAGTTGCACGTTACATCTTATCCAAGCTGTTGCAACGTGCTGCCTCGTAGATGTGGCACACAAGCTATGGAAGCGCTCCTCCAGCATTTCACAAATACTTTGAAGTGGCGATTTGTTGTTTGATCCGATAGCAGCCAGGGTTGATTGACTTAAATCATTTGATTTAAATCAGTGATTTAAATCATGATTTAAATCAAGTAAATAAAAATTATGATTTAAATCAAGCAAAAAAAGTCAAAAAAATCATGTTGTTTTAGAGCTTTGTGTGATGTCTATGACACATTTAATTAGCATTCTAATAGGTTTTCACTTAGCCTATACAGTCTCAGTGTATCATGATACACATAATGATATATGATCGACAGTGTACGATCATATATTATAATGATATAGGTTTTTCACATTTTCTTCGTGTATGCCATGAGTGTCATTGAAATTACTAAACTGTCGGTTTCAGTATTGGCATTTCAATAAATAGTTCATTAACTGGTGTTACAAACTGATTTGCATTAAGCAGGGTTGATTGATTTAAATCAAATTAAAAATAAAAAAAATCATATTGTTTTGGAGGTTTGTGTAATGTCTATGACACATATAATTAGCATTCTAATAGGTTTTCACACAGCCCATACAGCAGGAGTTCCCAACCTTTCTCTAAACATGTACCCCTTTGGCATTTCGATAGATGAGCATGTACCTCTAAAATTTCCCATGACAAAAAGCCTGGGTAAAATACTAAAATCATACTGAATTTTTAATAGAATTTTTAGAATCTTGAAACAATGAAGGTATACTCTATTTTCATGTCTCAAATTTAATTTGTAAATTGGTACATTTCAAATGAATGTACCCTGCAGATAAGCAAATGTGCCATGAGGTACAGGCCGCCATAGGTTGGAAACCTCTGCTACACAGTATTAGTGTAGAACAGGGGTGCCCAACCTTCACTGACATAGGATTTACCTTTACATTTTTCAGTCTCTGGAGATAACTAATCTGGCAAAGCTTTGAAACAAAACAAACCGAGAATGTGGCAAACTCGATCTTAGCTACCTTACCTCTCGTATTTGGCTTGGTAAAAATAGACTGTTGTGTAGCTAGTTGTGATTTCAATTCCTCTTAACTTTTTTTCTTAATTCACTGTGGACAGGAATATTCTTTGTGTTGTTACTGTAGTTCGGCAAACCCTTATACATGAATAAAATCATCCGCGATCAACTGCCAGGCATTTTAAGATCGACCGGTAGATCGCGATCGACTGGTTGGGCACCCCTGGTGTAGAAGGTCAAATGTTCTAATGATGACACAACTTGAAACCACTTAAAGTTTATCAATCACAGCAATTGTGAGGTCAGACGGAACAGGCCTTTTTGGTCTGGCTGATTCGGTCTGGTGACATTTCGGTCACGACATTTCTGTACATAAACAAATTTACATTCCTTTAATTAAATGATTATAGGCAGGCAAAATGTCACTCTAGCTGGTGTTATGCCAACTCCCTTTGAGGAGTCATAATTGCGATTAAATCTGAAGTGTAATTGTGACTTTGAAGAATTTGTATTTAATTGCAAAATGTCGATAATGATATTTAATCTGCTTGCTGATGATAATGAAATCATATGTTGATGCTGATTAACTTTTGGATCTTGGATCATGTTTGTAGTTTTTTTAAATAAAACTCCTTGTTGATATAAGTATGCTTGCATAAAAATGTGAACATGTAAGATTTCTGCAAGATTTCATAGTCTGACCAAAATGTCCCCAGACTGAAATGGCTAAGACCGAATTGGCCAGACCAAAAAGTCGCATATCCGAGGTCAGAGATTCTATGTCATTCAACTGCAAAAATGGCATGTGGACTAAAATCACTAACCCTTGCTGATTCAAAAGTTATAACTGTTAGAATGCCATGAGTTTGAGAGTGTAGATTGGCATGAAGTGAAAATTGCATTTGAATTCCATCAAATATGCTGTTGACTGTAAACATAGTTATTGAACATGTTTTTGATTCATGAAACGGATATATTATTGTTATAGGTCTTTAGCATTTTATGCATGTGTGCCATGAGTGTCAATGAAATTACTAAACTGGCAGTGTCAGTATTGGCATTTCAATAAATATTTCAGTTTGTTCACTGGTACTGGTGTTATGAATTTATTTGCATCAAGGGATATTGCATAAACGCAAAAAAGTTTGAATGAAGGTTTAGCTATTTCTCATCAGGGTTGATTGATTTAAATCAGTGATAAAATCAACAAAAACAAGCAAAAAATCATGCATAGTTTTAAAGCTTTGTGTGATTTTTATGATACATTTTTAAAATTAGTATTTTAATTGGTTTAACTTACTATTAAAGAAAGCAAAGACTTCTTATGACAACACAAGATATAAAAGCAATTAAAGTTTTATCAATCATGGCAACTGTTGCTGTACTAGAAGAAACACAGCACAAAAAACTTATACAGTATTAAAACAAACTCTTTAATTAAACTTAAAAATCACTACTTGTTTGATGGCCACCCTCTACACAGTAAATAAAAAAATCATAAAAATAAAAACAATCCGATTTTTTTTTATGCCCAGGGCCAGGCAAAGATGGCCAAAATAATGCAAAAACACACCTACTTGTGACGTTCCCTCCAGAAAAGCTTAAACCCAAAACGAAAAATTATTTTTGATTTTTTTAAAAAAATCTTGATTTTTATCAACCCTGGCCTTAAGGGATATCGCACAAGCGCAAAAAAGTTTGAATGAAAGTTCAGCTATTTCTAGTCAGTGTTGATTGATTTAAATCATTTCATCAGTGATAAAATAAAAAAAAACAAGCAAAAAATCATGCAGTTTTGAAGCGTGTATGATACATTAACACTTTTAGAGCCGCCTGGTTTCGGCGATTTTCACAAAAAAAACAGCAGTTTTCGGTTGCCTTACCAACGCCCTAGCTCTTCCGCCCATTGCGCTAGAGAGCTGTTCAGCGGCTCAAACAGATCGGCCGGTCTAGTAGATTGCACTCGAAAAAAATTTTTTGGTTGGGGGTTGCGGGTTTTTTGTGAGTGACGTCATAAGTGAAGGACTTTTTGGCCACCTTGGCCCACTTTGCCTGGCCCTGGGCGCCAACCGTTA
>JGI24022J15233_10005391_pt1 | contig 13550 bp, 7 predicted proteins | sample Ectturendosymbi2_FD_15233 | JGI IMG/M metagenome (IMG submission 15233) | reverse complement strand
CCCCCACGCGTCATGGACAGCGCCAATGCGGGCTGCAAGCAAACGTCAACAAAGGCTTTTTACTGGCTTGGTTGTTGCCTGCGTGCCGATTTTGATTGAATATTTTGTGATGTACAATCGAAGGCTTCATGGGGACAGAGTGTAGTAAACGCACATCAGCAAGCCTTGAATGACGCAAATCAGCCCGGACTTCGACAAAAAAATGAATGACTTAAAATCGCGTCACATGACGTTCGCGCAGCCTGCAAGTGAAATTCAGCGTCACACCCTAAACAGCCAACGGATTGCGCAAGTGGATCGTGGACCTGTCTGACTCACGCAACCGTAATCAGCTGTTGGGCCGCGCAAAGATAGAACCTAGATAGTGTGTGAGAGTGGTTGTTGCTGGCTGCGGTACAGAGAACAGACCAGTAATGCCAGGGACCGGTCACGATTTCACGAACTCATTAATCACAAAAACGGTGGATTTCAATTCTCAGAAAGGTCACTTGTTCGTGAATCGGAAGTCGGCCTCAGTGTTTCGTCATGAATACAGATTTGTGTGTGGTTTCACAAAATAATGGTGGTTTCGGCAAACAGAAAAATAACCAAAGAAATAAGCTCGATTAATTATTTTTACTTCGAGGGGTCCAATTAACTTCATCACTCAGGTGCTTTACACCAGCTATTTATTTTCGTAATAACAGCAATTCCCACGAACCACAGATGGACAACCACACTAATGGTAACCAGCCGACAATGGCAAAAAAACAATCTGCAACTTCATGTTGATGTGTTTTTTCCTGGTTATCATATCATAGCACACTAACCGTGGCGCTAACTCCAAACGAGGTGTACACAGCATTCTGCTTGAAGCCCTATATCTCCAACCTCACGAAGACGTGAAAGCGGTACAAGCATGGCATATTCCGGTTTCGCAACATGGACGGCATATGTACAAGCTTCCCAAGGCACGTAGCATTTTTTGAAAGAAACGCGGCACCTTAACTCACTACTCTGCATCGAAACTCCGCTCATGCAGGGTGAGTTGCTTAAACCAGCACATGACCAGTCGCTGTGAGTCTGGTTTTCAACAGACCCCTAGTAAGTTCGCGCTGCGTCAAAGCTATCAAAATCACTTCTTTTTTAAAAACTGATTCTCATAAACTTTAGTTCAGCCACAAACGCAGTCGCTATATTCCTTGGCAATTTTACCTTTTGCTGTAGTCCTACCTATCACTAACGTGCCTCAAGTATATAGAAGGTTTAATCCTCATTAGCATGGCGTGCTTGGCTGCAGGAGCGTTTTTGCAACAAGGTTTGAGGCTCGAGCAAGTTGCCGGAGTGCAGCTTGTCAAGTGAAAACAACGAAGCGCACGTAAAACCAGGGAAACGTTTCGCGTGAAGAGAAGTTGATTTGCTACAAAAACATTTTTTACTGCAAATATGGCAAGAAACGTTCATAGCAAACACGAGATGCAAGGGCAAATCCAACGTGCAGCACACTTTGTAGAATATTTTGATTGCAAATCACTTTGTAGCGGTTTCAGTGCACAGTTAAAGATAAGTGAGCAGGGGGTAAGGCAATTGTGCGCTCCCTCATCCTAGTGTTTTCATCGCAATTAATATTTTTCTCACAACGCCATCAACTTTTAAGACGCTGAACAGTGTTTCCAATACGGGGCAAAATTTAAAAACCCGGGTTTCGGGCAGCTGAGAAAAGAAAACCGGGAAAACACGTTTTTTTCGGGTTTTGAAATGAATGCGATTTTGAGCGATAAGAACTCAATATTATTGTGAAATTACTATTATTGGTCCCTGCGCAATTTATTAGCGAATTATTAATTAAGTTAGGCACAGTTTTTCAATGATTTTATATTACTGACGCATGACAATCAAAGCGCACTTTCATCATTCAGTCTGTTTCTGAGTTTTGTGACAAACAGACCCATGGCTGAAAAAGCCCTTTCTTGTTCTATTGATTTGGGCTTGATTGTAATTAAGGTATGGAATTGTTTTCCAAGGTTATTTTTGACCTCTTCTTTGTAGTCTCAAAAAGACTCATTTCCTTTATAACAATTTGTGATCGGATCTCCTCCTGTGCTGGAATAGTTTTGTGGTTTTCACCCTCCTGGATTCTGCGCTTAGATTTCAAATGGTTGATCAAAAATTCTGTGCTTGAACCACCTCCTTGTGTATAACGGAGCACAAATTGCACTTTGGTGTTGGTGGAGCCTTGTATAAGTAATGGCTCTAAGCTTCTGATTTTCTTTGATTACTAACGTCTTAAAACTATGAATGTGTGACTAAAAATCTACTTTAAAGTCGCTTCAAACGAAAGCCACATATTTTGTGGAAAGTTATTGTAAACTGAAAAAGAACGAATCGATTTTGCAATGAACCACAGCTTGTATATAACTAATTAGTAACTATGGCATACCTTTGAAGAAGTACCTCACGTGGTAGTTATTTTTTAATTAGGTTAGCGAAAAGACAAAAGTTCGCGTAGACACCTATTACGTGCAAAATGACGCCACGATTCGTCTAAATAGGTCAACTGAACGAAAATATAAGCGAACCAACAACGAACGTACGATGGTCGCCGAGCAAAACCCGCACCTCGTGCCTCATGATATAATAGTTGAAAGATTAAACGTGCTAATTTGGCCGTTACACGCGCCAATCTGCAACTTCAGTGTTATCAGAATCACTAATATTTTAATGCAACAGCAATTCCAGGATTTTTAAAATACCCGGGATTGGTAATTGAAAAAAAAGCGGGTTTCGTGTCGTAGAAAATAGCCAAAAACCCGGGTTTCTGGTTCGGGAAAACCCGGGTTGGAAACACTAACGCTGAACAATTTTACTTGAGAAATTGCAAAAGCGACGATCGCTAAGTCTATCTTCCTGACGCAATATTAGTGCACGGTGTAGACGTCACTGACGCAAAGCGGCACAGTCGGTGACGTGAGCATCGAACCTCGCTGCAAAGACGTACAGACTTCTGCGCTTGGTTAAGACAGGGGTGGGGGAGTAAGTTTTACCAGATGTTCCGACGTTATCCCCCCACAAACAATCCGCTATTTTCAAATGTCTCCGCGAATCCCCAACTTTTCGTGAAACGATTGAAATGATACCAACAGATTGAACAAGCGCATTCGTTAATTTTTAAAACGCTTGTTACATTTGAACGTAAACAGGAAGGTTTGCTTCTTCGATTATTGCGATCAAACAATTGCGTTTATAATATGAAATGATGAAATGCTTTCTCCCGGGCCTGGAGAGACTCGTTAAATAAATAAAGAGGCTAACTCAAAGTAGTCCAAACTGAGGAGAGAGGCCAACAAAGGTGCCACACACTGAGAGTTATCCATTAAATTTCTTAATGCCAGCTTGTAAAACCCTCTCATCAATGACCAATCCGCTCCACGCAAAAACCTGCTACACTCGATCATGCTTTAAATGCATATTTTTTCAACAGAAGTGTTATCATTTAATTTTTAGAAACGTGCCGGGAGCCCTGGGACGGGGTCACGGTGGTGTCGCGATTCCATCGTTGTGATGAAAAATCCAAGCAAGTACATGAGTCACATTGAATGGTTACACGAACCACGATTCTGACGTGGGTCGCATTCAATGGTTACACGAACTGCAGATTCCCCTCTGGATCAAGGCAACTGGCCCTTGCGACAATGAAAAGAAATTGGAAATCACCCCCGATCAACAGCGTTTTTTATTGTAAACGTACCTGCTGTTTATAAGGTTGTGTGTAGTCTCTATTGAAACGACATTCGTACAAGTTGGGACTAAACTTGAGACCTGAGAACGCTACAGAATATCGTACCGCGGAGTGAGACTCTACTGTAGCCGGAATCCATTTATAAAATACGCAAATGCTCCTCGTCGCACAAGTTAATACTTGCAGGCGAACCTTCAAGAGTTCTTCTTTCATAGTCTCTCTCGACAACTTCTGATGGACGCTCAACTCTGTTACGACGTCTTCGTCGAGAACCGTTGACTGCACAAAAGTAAATATATAGATGCGGGAAACAAAAATATCAAACAAGATTTTCGAAATCGATTTTTTTAAACCGTAGAAAAACGGCACATGCAACAACCGAATATATCAGACCAGACATGATGTCCGCATTAATCAAAACTTCCCAGTAGAGACTCTAATGCTACGGAGTTGAAGGAAAAAGCAAAAGGAAGGTCTTCATCAGCGTTCCCTCTAAGGCAGTGTTTCCCAAGTTGTGTGCCGCTGAAGTGGTTGAAGTGTGCCGCGAAAGTTCTACGTTTTGACAAAACCTTATGTTGCAAATCTTGTGAAAAGTAAGTTTTCGATTTCATAAAGCATGTGTGTCGCAGTCAAATTCAGAATGTATCAGTGTGCCGTAACATAAAAAGTTTGGAAAGCGCTGCTCTAAGGCAACGGTGCACAACCTGCGGCCTTCGATAATGAAATTTACCGCCGTCCACATGTAATTTTTATATAAGATTTGACGGCCGTGCTGGCGTATATTTGAAGCAAAACAAACGCAAGGCAAGAAAATCAGTGGACACGATGTGTAACAATCTGGATGGTGATGTCACAAAGAGTTATAGAATATATACTCAATTTAATGTGTTCTGTGTTGGTTAGCACTTGGCAGTATGTCATAAATTAACTCGAACTCATTGGCGGCCGTACTTCATATAAATGAAAGTAGTTGCTCAGTGTAGAATTTTCTTTGAGGGGACACTGGTCTTCATGAAGATAAACTTACGAAGTGATGACTTAGGTTGCGCAACCAACTAACGTCAAACAACACGTAAATTTATCTTACTCCGCCTGAAAAGGTCTCACACACAACATGAACAAATTTTAAAATATTAGACAAAAATTTCGTTCAAGGTTCACACATTTCGACGTGCCTGATATTTTGACTTCCACTCGACCGGAACGCCGATCTCATCGACCACCCACGGATGACACCTGAGCTCGTCCACTGTTACCCTTCGCTTGGGGTCGACTTGGAGAAGTTGCCCTAGCAACGCGATGCTCCCGCACGAAAGCCACTCGGGCGTGTCGTATGTTCCGGTCTGGCAGACGCGCGACATGGTTGTGAATACGATCTCAGGAACGCTCTCATCACACGTATTTTTGCATACACCCTGTAGCCTTGCAGGGCGTGACTGTTTACATGCGGGAGCATCAATGACTTCAAGTAACACGACATTGAAAGCTTCACAAGTCCGTCGCGGAAATTAGAGCTTATTTGTATTGAGATGTGACAGAGATACGTATAAGAGTCGACAACCATTTTTTCTAAATGACGATGAAAACGCAAATAATAATTAGTTAATTGAAAAAATGGTGGTTCTGGAGTGCTTCTAATCGTTTCGATAGAAACGAATGCATTTTTAAAGGTTCGATTTCAACAAAAAACGCCAGAGAAAATAACGCAAATTAATTCATTTTAGCGAGCACACAAATAACAATTGAAACCGCTGCATGAGGACCGTCAAAACAACAAACATTTAATAAATGAGCTTTAATGGCGTACAGATGCACTGCGACGTTCACCACAGATAGCTAACTGCGACCAACACACTGCTTAACACGCATAGCTTCCTTTATGGTAGTGACGCATGAAAGCATATCCATCAGCTGAACACAGCTCGACGTCACGTGACCGCGCCGTGCATCATACGTGAGCAGAAGTTGTTCTAAACTCACTTTGATCTTCTTGTAGAGAGCTCCTATGTTTTCGTCGTCGAATGGCAGGAAACCGTTTAAAAGGGCGTAAAGCAGAACTCCCATGCTCCATAGATCAGCTTCGTTTCCCATGTACGACCTGCGATTATAAAGGAAGAACGAGTTCACCACAACCTGATTGAGAAACGGAACATAATGCAAAAATGTCGATCAGTTATGTCGGCCAATAATTTAATTTCATGAAACGCGTTCAAGACCTGAAAGCACCAGAAAAAAGATATTTTCTGGATTTCTGCATTCACCCATAAAGCTTAAACCAGTGGTTCCCAAACTGGGGGTAATATGCGATTCTTCGGGGGGTAACGCGGAACCAAAACCACAATGCTGTTCTGTATTATGAGCGATCACTACGAAATATTGAGGGTAATAAGACATAATAGCTACCTTGATTTTGGTAACGGCCCGGGCAAGTTTGGGAACCACTGGCTTAAACGAAAGGTCTCACCCAACGAGTAGAGCTTCCTCAATGTTCAGTTACCCTATACTTAAGTGACGGTGCGATATGGAGTGACGATGCAATGTGATGATCAAAAATACAAAAAAATAAAATGCTCGGCCTACTGATGAAAAACGAGTGTCCTACGCAGAAAACTCCTTGGTCGATTTTTTACTTGTTCGGCGATCACAATGGCTGCTTTGAGTCGCAGCGTGAACGCCATGAAGGACAGGAAGCGATTGTCTAAAACTTTTGAGCCCAACAATTGCTGATAAACACAAAAACTACTGCCTTTTATATTGGTTAAAAACAACCCAGAAATGCGTCCCTGTTCTGTTACTTCACAAGCAACATGAAGAGTGGCTTGTTGCAACGGAAATACGTGTAAGCTGCGCTTGCTTTGCTGAGAAATTTCGATCATTTGTCAGAAACAGCTCAAAAACGATTTGTCATCTTTCGTTTTCGGACATTTTTTTGACCGAATTGACTTTTTTCAGTCATTTCGAAAAAATTCCATCAATGATCGAAAAAAAACAGCGTGCGAGGAAGAATGGATCCGCAGGACAAGAACGTCACATCCGGCCGCCCACAACCACAAGGCAGGGTGTCGCCGGTCGCTGTTAATCAAAAATAGCATCATTGTTGCCCCTCTAAATTTTCACAAACAATCAAAAGAAGCGCCAATAGTCACTCCACGTGACGAGCACTTGGAGCATGCCAGCGCGCAAGTTCGCCAATCCCGTCGCTTGACGACGATGAAGTCATCGCGCGAACGTACGTACAAGACACATACAATGATACGCGAACGCACAAACGAATAACGCACAAGATCGCACGCGCAACGACGCCGGATTTTTGCGTAGGGCGATGCAGAGGTTGCCTGTGGCTCAGCCACGCGCACTTGGCCCTCCGTGAAGGTGTTCCGAGGGCAAGGCAGGCCAAGACGACCGAGCTTCACGTAACGTTGCATCTCTCACGCCCGTACGGGCTTACAGACTTTTCGCGGCAGCTTTCTTTACACTGTGCAGCAGGCAAGAAGGCTGCGGTGCCAAATTACTAGGTCTTGGTGAGACCAGCCCGAGTCGAACTCTAGACCTACCAGCACCGAAGCGGACGCACTAGTCACAAGGTTACAAGCTGGTCAGTGTACAACTACAGGTACAAAAATTGACCACAACAGTGTCAGAATTGACTACTGTAACTAACTGCACCACGTACAGCGAGTTTTTTCGCTGTTCACATACGCCTAAAGTAATTATAGCGAACTCTTGCAGCAAAACTGTCAGAAATTTCGTTAATGTTACCATACTTACTCTAAAGCAGGCGTCTCAAACACGTGGCCCGCGATGTTTTTTGGGAAATGTCAAATAACTAATATTTAAGTTATTCAGTTTATTCAGCGGTGTTTCAAAGTGCTCGGCTAGCTAGCGAGTCAACAAGTTCCTCTTAGAGATGATTTCCCTGTGACTCACGATACTTTCGCAGGAAATAAGATCTAAAAGCTGCTTCTAGTAAGGTTCAGGTACCGCCATTGTTGCGTCAGCGTCATAATGCGGCGGGCCCTAGGATATTCATAATGCGCCCCTCGGGTGACTGTATAAGCCCTCATTTGGCCCTTGGAGCAACTTGAGTTTGAGACCCCTGCTCTAAAGAGAACTTGTCAAAGGAGTACTTCGACGTGCGGCATTGTATCCGCCACAGACAGGTTTGTGTCAAGTAGGGTTTCTTAAACCACAGCAAAACGCAAAGCAGGTCGGTACCTGATGGACTGGATAACGGGTTGCCGTGGGAAACCATTTCGAAAGAAAACAAAGCAAGCGCAGCTGAACTCACTTTCCAGCGATAAGTTCCGGGGCGGCATAAGCTGGGCTCCCACAGCACGTGTACAGATGATCCTTCATTCCACCTCTGGGCTTTGCGCACAACCCGAAGTCGATCAGCTTCAGATTTTGGTGCTCGTCGATCAGCAAGTTTTCCTGCGAGTGCAGGAGTTCAACAAACAAACAAACAAAAATGCATTTTCTGCTTTTTCCCTGTTTTTCACCAACCGCTAGAGTGAATGAAATAAAGACGGGAAACGAACTCGCATCAAGTATTAATGAAGGAATCTACAGAAGGGGTGCTTCATACCACGGATGAGGAGTCGGAGGTTTTTGGTGGGAGTCGGATTCCTAACAACACTGGGAGTCGGAGTCGGATTTTTTTGTCCGACTCCGGATGTCCAATTGGATCATTTTTTACATCACGCTCCTAAATTGAGAATTCCTGTTGAAGTGGTACAATTTCTTTTGAAACTTTTGTTGAACAGAGATTTCTTGCTGTGTACCACAATTTCCATTGATTTTAACAGCCAAATTTCATTCTCTTTATGTTAAGGAGTCGGAAGTCGGATATTTTGGAAAGTCGGAGTCGGTTATTTCACCTCCGACTCCGCAACCCTGCTTAATACGTCGATCGCGATCTACCAGTGGATCCCAGAGGTCATGTGGGTAGATGGCATTACATTAACACTTTCGGCGTCGGTGGACGGACATGTCCGTCCCTACGCGCCCTCAATACACTTATTAATAAAAATTGGCACTTTTGTAGTAGGTAGATCGTTTTGACTTGTTCATTTTATAAGTAGCTCGCATGCTGGAGAAGTGTGAGCACCCACTGATCTACAGCTTATCTGTAAAACTTACGCTGTTGGACAACAGACCGCGACAACTCATAAGCGTTATTGTTACGTTTGAGGTTAACCTACACTATAAAAACACAAACGGTGACGTTCTCAGGCCAAGACTGTTTAAAATACTGTCCACTGTTATCCTACGATTTCATAGTACGAGTTTGAATTACTGTAATAATCAAAAGCGGTACAGGCTTTTTATATCGAATCCTGTCTTTCACCCAGTCTGCAGTTGATGCAAATTTTGCTGTTCTGTGTTGAATCTCCAGCTTTCTTGCACTAGGAAGACGTCAGAATTCAAATTTCGCAGTTATTGAAGACAATGGCAGCTATCAACACCACGCTGTTGATTTCGTACAACAATCACTCTACACAGATTTTTAACTTTCTGTTTCCAGGCTTCGCCCTACTGCTGCAGTGTTCCTGAGAGAACTAGTCAGGAATGTGCGTATAATATCGCCCAAGTATTTTTCGAGGGTCTATAACGACTAACGCAGTGATGCGACTCTTTCACAAGGAAAATATTTATTTTCGAGGCATGTTCGCCTCTTGGTTTAACATGTACGCGAAAAAGCACCAGCGCGCTAAGTCATACCGGTTTTAAGTCTCTGTGGGCATAGCCGAGATGATGCATGTACGACACTGCCGATACGATCTGGCGGAAGAATGTTCTCGATTCTGAATCACTCAGGCGATCCCGCTGTACGATGTAGTCGAATAGCTCACCACCAGAACAGTACTGCAACGAAAGGAATATTGTGTATTGCACAATTCTTTAGGTACGACATTCGAATTTTAGCAAAGAGGTGTGCTGAGTTAACATGCAAAACGTGTTTGTTTCAAAGGATTTCCATTGGCGTATGCAGCGGCAGAAAATTAATATGCCGTGCCGACAGCAATTCGCCACGAAAAGCAGGAAGCATTTTATTTACACCGTGCAGTACAACTGTTCTAACTTGCCGTCATCTGCTCAGAGTAAGAACTATTGCCCATTATCGTTTTGATTTGCGTTTACAAGCTGTTGAAAAAAGCAATTTATATTACAAAATGAAACAACTGGTGAAAATTTAGACGTGCAAAGCAAAAAAACATACGGTTGAAAAAACAGCATTCCGTTACAAAATCAACGAAATTTCTTTCCTTTCAATCTAATGCCAACCTAAATGCGCACGGTTGATCCTACCAACATGCACTGTTTGTAGTTCTACTACGAAAACCATAACTGCCTGCCAATACATCACAAATAAATAAGCAGCAACAGAAAAACCATGCAGGCATACACACGTTGAACAACACGCGATCAGGAATGGTTCAGTGCACAAGTGTGGGTAGGTTGTAAGAAAAATATCTCCAAGCTGGCCAACATTCATTAGACCCATAGCATACTTCAGCATAGACAATGCCAAGCAGAAAGAAGAAACACGGAGCTTAGCTGTATCACCATACTACCCAGGATTGACAGATAAATTAAAACGTTGCCTCATGTCGCATAATATCAAAGTAGTTTCAAAGCCTATTCGAAAAATTGGAGACATTTTAGGTTCAACCAAAGATTCAATTAACAAGAATTTGAGACAAGGAGTAATTTGAATCGATTCCCTGTCATGATTGTGATCAACGTTATATCGGGGAAACCAAACGATGTCTTGAGACTAGACACAAAGAACATAATGGCTGATGTTAAATATAGACGCTTCGACAGGAGTGCTTTAACTCGACATATTTTCGACTTGGGCCATTCCATGGATTGGCAACAGTCGCAAGTTTTAGAATTTGAATGTGATTTTCACAAACGCCGTTTTATAGAATCTTATTATATCAACACTGATCAATCTAGCATGAACGATAAATCCTCCGACATGTTCCCAGACATACACCGTTTTTCGATAAACAAATGATGACATCCATCGCTTTGTTCGGTTTATGGCTTGCCCATTGTTTCGGTCGTGCTATTGCTGATTCAATATTTCGTCAGTGCTTCTGTCGATTGTGCATTGATTGGTTTTCCGGGTGATTCCTCTTCACGCCAATTTCGTTGTTGCCTTGATTACTACGCCGCTTCATTTCATTAGGTGTAGTGATTTCACGCTGCTAATGATTATGCCTAAGGCTTAACCCCGGTCGGCGCTTGGTTGGCAGTTGGCTTGTCACTCTTGTAATCGCCCTGATGAAGTTGACTGCACGTCAACAAAACGTTGGCAGTATCCGTTTTTACGTTTTATTGATACACCAGATATTCAATGCCAATGTTATGTAATGATTTATTGCATATTTTCTCATGATACTGCAGAGCCTCTTAAAATTGCAACAATAGTTTGCTACATAATATTATTTAGTTAAGCGTGTGCTGCATACAAATCAAATCTCAAAAATGTTTGTTTGCATGAACAGTGCAGGGTGAGTGTAGGTTGCCAATGCCAATCCACTGGGTGTAGGGTGGGTTCAACCAGTGAAGAAATATTATCTGGTGCAGGTCTCTAAACAACAATCTATAGCACAACTTCTGGTTCTATTGGTCACACGATCATAGTTTCTTTAACAAGTGGTTTCTTTTTTCCTGTCTACTGGCAAACAATTTGTCAACAGAATTTTTCATTAAGAGAAGTAATTCAAAAGTTTGTGTCATGCCCAGTGCCACTATTGCAACACATTCTGGATAAAACACAACAGTTACCAATCCATAGCAGTACTCACTTCTAGCACCATGAAAATTTTTTGGGCTGTTTCAACAACTTGGTACAGTCTACAAATGTGATGGTGATGCAGGTTCTTCATTGCTTCTATTTCCGTTTTGACTCTAGGAAGGTCAACCTAAAGTTAACAGCAAGTAGTTATGACGTTTTTAAGTGACATCAAGTTGTCACAGACAAAGTCAATTGTACTTCTAGCTTACAACTCTGGCAAAATCCACACCAGGTAAGGCAGCAAGCTGCACAACTTACCCCTAAACTTGATTTATCCATTATTTTTATGGCAACTGTTTCACCAGTTGGAAGGTGAATAGCTCTTTTGACCTTGGCAAACCCACCAGATCCAACTGTTTCCTTCAGTCTGTAATGAGTGGTTATTGCAGCATATTCGTCCACCACAACCATGGTGATTTGATAAAAAACTTTCAAAAACAAAAGCACCTATGAAGTATTGTATGCTTAATAAGGCTGCAAAACAAACAAAAATCATAACAGTTTAACACTTGTGCATTTTGTAAATGAAGCACAGCACAGCCAAATTCTTTCCTGTCCAAGCACATAGGCAAACCATTTTTTCTAGAGCACCATGCAAAGCAAGATAATCACTCAAAGCTGAAAGGAAAATAGAAGCATGATATAGGAGTAAATATAGTAAATGTAGAGCAAATATGACACCTGAAATTTGATGAATGAAAATGCTTCCTTCCTTGCAAAAATAGATGAAAGCCACATCTAATGATTGTGTGCATAACCAGGATTTTTTAAACGTGTTTTAGGGAGCCCCGATTCGGATCCCTAGAATTGAACATTATGTCCCTAGAATCAGAGAAAATTATCAAAGGAAATATCTGAACGGACACTGCAATCAATATTATGAAATGGTAACAATAGATGCTTTGTTAACTTAGTTGGAAATTTTCTGAGTCCATACCAGGTACCCAACATTTTCCTTAAAAAAACCTGGCATAACATACATAAAGAGCAAAAGTTTACTTATCTATCATACACCAAGATGATGTTTGGTTGTAAAAAATTGTGTGAAAAAATATTGATGTAAATATACCTATGGATTTCTTTTCAATGGATGAGTGCTTCTCAACCTTTTTCAGCTTGCAACCCACTTTTACTGAATTTTTTTCATAGGACCCACTAGGAAATATTGTGGTGAAATAACAAGGATAAAATTGAAATATGAAAAAGAAACAAAGTACTAACAAGACAAGCAATTTATTGTCAATGGAAAACTTGAGCTAGCGAATTAGATAACAAAGATTTTTCCTGGTCTAACCAATAGAAAATTGGATAATTTTCAACAAATAGTTTAGTTCGGCACTGGAACAAACATTTCAAAAAGTTTTGCGGCCCTCTTGAATGAACTCCGTGGACAACTAGTGGACTGCGGCTGATTGAGAAGCAGACATGGGGCGATTACATCACAAATGTAATCGATTACAATTATTTGCCACATGTTCGATTGCGATTACACTCTCAGAAAGAAAACAAAACCCATTTGCACGGTTTCACGTAAGTATATTTTCAGACAACATACAAAATGAATGAATGCAATAAATGAAATTACTAATCCGTATGGATTAAGTTCTAAAAAAAATAAGAATCACAATAATTGTTGACTGAGATGTCCGTGCAGACAACAAATCAGCTGCACAACTAGAAGTTTGAGTCAGGGGAGAAAAATTAGCTGAAAAAAGCCTACTGACCACTGTGAGGGGACCCAGATATGGATGGCTGTACTAAAGCCTAAAATCAACAGAAAATACTCCATAGAGTATACCTCACTTTGAATGAGCTTAACATGGTGTTAAAGTTGGAATTACCTCCCAAAAATTTTTTCTGTGTTCGATGCTGTCACTAAAGTAACTTAGGTAATTTTGTAGTAGTGTTTTTCATTTCTGATCTATCAACTGTGTAATGCTTCAGTATTTTGGCCCATAGGTGCCACCCTAAAAAATTTTGTTTCTGGCATTTTTTTGAAAAAAAAAAAAAAAAAAACTGTTT
>JGI24022J15233_10005390_pt1 | contig 13550 bp, 8 predicted proteins | sample Ectturendosymbi2_FD_15233 | JGI IMG/M metagenome (IMG submission 15233) | reverse complement strand
ACATTGCTGAGACTTTCCGCCCCCCCCGCAGTGATTCGGCGCCCCCATAATGATTCAGCAACCGGATAATTGTGCTCTCCTTGACCCCTTGTAACTTCCATGATGCCATAGCTAGGAGACCTCGTCCTTCTAACGCTATAAGCAAGGATAGGTCAGTCCGTACTGCTGCATTACAAGCAAGAAGATATTAGTCAGAATCTGCTGAGGCATAACGAGGTGAGATGGCCCCAGGGTCAAGAAGCAAGTGTGTCGCCTCCATGTTCGGACCTGAGGTTTTTCGGAAGAAAATATACTGTATTGAAAAAAGTACTTGTAATGTGACATTGTTGGGACTTTTCGGCGTCCCCCTACTGTATTGAAAAAAGTACTTGTAATGTGACATTGTTGGGACTTTTCGGCGTCCCCGTGGTGATTTGGCGCCCGGGGAATTGTGCCCCACTCCTTACGCCTTTGTCTGGCTGAGACGAGTTTAAGTCCAAGGCTGTGTGAATCTGACTGTTAGGCAAATAACTGCTGCTGAGGTCCTATAGATTTACAGATTATTTAAACTGCTGCGACCCAATCCGACTTTACGAATATTCTTCGATGGCTACTAGTCTCAGATAAATGGGCTGAACACAATGCCCCAGTCCAGAGATTAAGGTAGAGAACATTAGTTTTGAGCAAAAATGTTAACTCATGAAAGAGATTTGTTAGTCTTGTTTAGAGCTAGCCTTTTCTGTCCAAATTTGCCTTACTGTTCGATGTCCAAGGCCTTGTGACAAGGTCCCGACTGTGAGAAACTAAAAGCTACGNGCTCCAATTTAGGAGCTGTGTAGGGGAAGGTCGGGTGAGTTGACTTAGCAGCATAGTTGACTCACCGCCAATATCTAACCAGCCATGCTTGAAGACGGTAAAGCTAATCCATTGTTTAGTTTTTATATTCTATAATGACAGCCACGTAAAGTTGACGTGTCATAATGGAAGGGCTGAAAAGGTATGCCAGAAAGTATGTTTTTGATCCAAAAGAGTAAATATTGTTAGATTTAGTTCGTCAGGTTGTATCTCCTCTTGTATGTGCATGTATAAAACAAAATTTAAGCATCACCCCACATTTCGTATCACTTTGGTAGCTTGTTTCTCAGAAGAAAATTATTTGTTGGTTGACATTTTTCTGATTTAGTGCACCGAAAGGTTATTTGACTCAGTAATGGTCGTCCTAGCTGGCTCAGTGGGACATGATGTAAAATTACCTTATGAAAGAAAGCAGCATGGCATTTTTTAAAGAATGCTTAATACCATTCTCAATTATAATTGTTAACGGTATGTTGAACTCACCAAGTATTTCTTTGGGAGTAAATCAATTTCATATATTGATACTTAAGAATGAACCTATACAAGCAGGGGCGCCGTTGGGTTCTATCGAATGTGCCACGAAAAGTGGGTGGATAAATGAATAAACCTTCGTTTATTTGCTTTAACAGTTGTAGTCACTTATTTTATTTGTGAGTCAAGATTGTTTTTTTTCGCTACTATACAATACTTTTTATTTACAATGATTCATTAAAAATAATTCAACTATCCAACAGAATGAGTCAACTACCCATCCCTTAGTGCTAGTTGACTCAACTCAACAATTACAGGCTCTAGCTTTGCAGCAGGCTGTTTGAGGAATCTCCTGCCTGGTTTTGCACCCATCTTTTTGCAATGATTCAAGCTTGCACCCATCATTCAGCAATAATAGTTCAAGTCACTGCTGTGACTTAACTATTATTGTTGACTCAACTCATGAACATTTTTGTAATACGCCGGAAATGTCAATTGCCGACATATCATCACATTGAAACAAAGCATGGGCCGAGGCAAGGGGTTGAACTTAACATTGTATAAAATTAAGCTTTCCAGAAAGAAAAACATCAGAGCTACAAGCTATGAAATAAAAAGTGAGTCAACTCACTCGACCTTCCCCTACAGTTCGGATGTAGATGGCAAGCAATTATGCGAGAAGATTCTAGATTGCAAAATGCTAGTTTCAAGTCGTGCAACTTAAAATTATCGCGTCTTGAAATTTTGACATTATTCGAATTGCTTGCAAATAAATGTTGACGATGGCCGTAGCCTATGTATTGCATGATGCGAACGATCTTTCGGTAAACTGAAACTGATCGTTTTATACCTCCGGGCCTCAAGGGCCAATAATAAGTCAGGGCAGGTTGTGTGATCTAGCTTTGATGAGAATAGAAAGGGACGAAAGAGTGAAAGGTTAAAATCATAGACGACTTTACTTCCATAAAAGCAAGCAAAGTGTTGTTTAAATTATTAATTCTTATATAATTTAACAGAAAAAGTCTGGATATAGTTATGTTTCGATGGAGTTGTGTGTTTTCAAACACAAGCGATGCATAACTTGCGTTAAGTAATTTAATGTGCAATTCAAATTTAATGTGTTCCATTTAAAAAATATTGTCGTTTGCAGGTGCAATATGTTGTTTGATTTTATTTGTAATATATACAATTTTGGCATGCAGCACTACGTAGACCTATAAACTACGAAAAGGTTATTACTTGAACATTTTGATATTCTTCATAATAAAAATAAAGGGGTATAGAAGTATGTTGTGGTCCTTATGGATTATTTATTTTTATTTGCTGGAGAGTTTAAAGAAAAAATAGGCACATATATTTTCCGTTTTAAAACAATTGTCTTCTTCATGGTTTAACTTTCGTAAAAATTGTACTTACATCTACAGTAATATTTAAATTATTATGAAGGGGCGCACATTTAAACTTTGCCATGGGCGCCACTTTGCATAAATACGCCACTGTGTACCGCCAACACCTTGAGTCACTTTGCAAGGAGCTAACATCACGCGTCGCACTCTTGGGGAGGTTTGCTTCCTCTGGCTGATCATCGATGGAATGCTGAGTGCTTGGACAACCCAACAAGACACCGTACTTTCATCCCCGACACCGGCACCCATCCTCCTGAACTTACCCTTCCAAGAACAGCGTAGGTACGCCCCCTTACCGGTGGCAGACGTTTCCGAACCTGTTTACACAAATTGGGTATGACCTCCTCTGCGTCCTGTGAGTGTGGCGCAGAAGAACAAACCGTCGGACATGTTAGCCTACAATGTCCAATCTATCGACCTTCCCGTGGACTGCACGGCCTGACAGTTTTGGACGATGAGAGAATGGAATGTCTGCACAACACCTGCCCCGAGATCTCGTGCGGCCTAGCAGTGGGCAGTAACAACTAGCACAAAAAACATTTTCTTGTAGTGGCTTGGCCTTCCCTGCAATGTATTTTACTTCAATGAACCGTATAACCGCATCACACATATTACATTTTATACCCAGAGCAAAAGACTTTCATTAACTATTGAGCACTGTTCCCTTTACACTATAAGGAGCTTCGTCCTCGGGAGGTCTGCAACCTAAATGACCCTTGGTCCTTCGCAGCCTCCCACTCCCTCATGCATTTTATAAATCGATGTACTTGGAAGTAATCGCAGTACTACATTATAATATTCATGATGGCGTCATTCATGCGCGTCTTGAAAGCTTGTATTTCATCAAAGTAAATGTATTAGCGCCATCAAGCGTATACTCTCTACTATATATATCCTCGTCTTCTTTCATATATTTTTGTATTCATTGTTACTGCGATGCATGTGTGGGAGTGAAGACGTTACACAATACAATACAAAAAAAGAAGTTATTGCAACAAATGGATTTGAATTGCAACAACAAATTTAAAAGTCCGTTGAAAATGTCTAAACTGTTTGTTCTGCTTTGCGTTTGATGACAAAAGATGAAATCTTCCATCATTTCGCCACACCAACAACATTTTACACGCAAAATAATAATCGTGCTTGACTGGCAATGTCGGTACTTTCATCACGTTGGATTGCAAAATAAGTGTAATTTTGTCTCTCAAACAACTGTATTTACCGTCGTTTGCAATTTCGTTTTTTCTTTTTGAAATCGTGTTGTCAGACAAGAGTTTTTTGGCTTCTCTGCGCATTCCTGCATCAATCATTTACAAATCAAAAACTACAATCCCCGGCCTTTACACCGGATACAACCGAGCTAGTGCTCCAGTCCGGCCTGATCACTCCTCACTCACGTGTATACGTATTATTACATCAGCCTAATTGTACTTGCTCCGGCGCTAGAGCAAGACCAACGCCTCCTTTGGCATTCTACTATTCCATTTGCGTTTGGTCCGTTGCACGTACAGTTCTGTGTTTAGAAAATCCCGATATTCTGCTTCTTTCCCAACCTTAAAATGTTTACTTCGGTGGACGCATTTGTTCACGGTTGAAGCCAAATTGATATTGCTGCTCTTACGCTTTGCTGCAATTAAATATGTTTCCTGCCTGTGCGCAGAAAACTGTTCCAAGTTGCTGCATTGTTGCCGGTTCGCAAGAAAGCGACTTCAGGCAAACACCGCGGGAGCGCACCGCGGGAACATTTTCAATTGCAAATTGCAACGTTATGACGATTTGTATGGTTAGTTCGAGAAAAGCTATGCCGGTAAGATCAGGAATGTAGTTGAGGCGGGAACGTGTGCGAACGACGTTATCACACTTTTTTCATAGCAGACGGACTTGGAGATGTGTATTTTTACTCGGATTTCCTGTGTGTAGCTACAGACGGCGCATAAATGAATAAAGGGCAAGCTAAATGGCTAGTTTTCAGGTGCGTTCTCACACTCCTCTTTTTAGCACTAAGCCCCTGGGTCAGGTTGTTGATATCTATCAGCCGAGTTCCTTACAAATATTTTGTTATAACACGAATTTTGATTCAGAATGTAAACTCTTGTTTCGTTTGCATATGCACTTCATCGATTTAGTATTCGACGACTGCGAAACCGGAGTTACAAACTAAATTAAAATCCTGCTTCATGTAAATGTAAATATGTGTAACGAACTTCAGTTATAATACATGTTTGTCTGTTTCTGCCACACCCTATTTAGCTTTAAATTTCAGATACGTTGTTTAACACAGTTTGAATTTTGCCCGGGAGTATAGGGGAAGTATAGGAAAGGAGCAAGTGTACCTTTCGTTGTCTTGCGGTGCCTGTGAGATTTTTCAGTTTTTTTGCAGCAGTGGCATGTAGGTCTTTTCGCGTGTGAGGTGGAATGAGAAAAAGCTTCAACCCGCATAAGCAACTGTAGAACAGGGTTGCGGAGTCAGAGGTAAAATGTTCGACTCCAACTCTGACTTTTAGGTTTGCTTTTCATTCAGCATGTGTACAAATGTTTGGTTGCTACATCTTCTTCAATAAATTTCGCAATGCACAAAATTCTAAACAGGTAAATACGGCTCCGAATTGTACACACTAAGTTTCTGTAGCTTTCTTACCAACTTATTAAACTTGTAGCGTTGAGTCATTGTTTGATTAACACTGTGACTAGGTGAGTACGACGTAACTCCTCGACGCAGTTAAGGCCAACGCCAGTTAATGAAAACCTGTGCATTTATCCAAGGCCTCCTACAAAACAGGTAAGAGGCCTTGATTTATCGATCTCCGGACTTCTCAGACATTATAACGTAAGCACCGTGTCAGACGTTTCTTCAACGTTCACTTTGCTTTGCCAAAGTAACCGACAAATTCTGTTGATGTAAACAACGACCATTTGAGGAATTTCAAGCCAAACCAGTTTTCCAAATGCCACTCACGACAACTCGGTGTCCGGTTGCTGCAGTTAAGTTTGACATTTATGACATCAGCACCAGCAAAGCCGTTTAGACTTGTGGTATACTCTTAAACTGAATGACTCATTCCAAACAACTGATAGTTTTCACGATAGGCTGTCGCAAAAGGTATGGTTTTGTATACACGAAACACCTAGATTTTATTATATGCTGTGCCAAAGACCTCAGCTAAAAAAACAGGAAAATTAAGTGATACATCCTTTGCGTTCATGCAATGAAAGAAATTATATGTTTGATTGCGTAATTAAACTGTTGGCCTGTCAAAACAGGAAACCGGAATCAACGAAAATTTGTTTAAAATGCCTTAGATACCATTTCAAGAAAAAAAAACATTCTAATTGGAAATGGTCTGTTTATGATAGATTTATTTATGTGAACTTGTTGCATTTCGTGTTTCAGCTGAGCATCAACTTTTATTTTGCAATAGTAGGTTTCACCACGGTTCTTCCAGTTGTCTAACCCGTTCTTATTTAATCGGATGTGGGAATTTTCAGTATCTACTGGTGTTCACCACAGGCGTGTGTTATTGTACCATCACTATTTTACGAGACATAGTGATGCATTTTTCCATGTTCAATCAAAATCAAGATGGCAACTGCATACTACTTCAAGAGAAAGCCAAAACATGCAAGTCTATCTGTTTTACATCTTGAACTATAAATTTGCTCAAACAATGCTGTGGATCGAGTGCGAGCTTTAAACTCATATGACAAAAAAATCTTCACCCACACTGACATCAACCACAGTTGGTTTTGATCGCTTATCAGTAGGTAGTGTTACGGTGCCAGCATTTGTTGCGAACTTCAATAGAGCCCGACAACCTTTTGCCTATTCTTACACCTCGCAAATTCCGCGTATCAACAGAGCTACAGCCTAGTATTCCCTACAGGACTTCTTACGGAACGGAAGATGGTCAGCGCAGACACTTGCTGTTACAAATTAAGCGGCAAACTTCAACACCGATTGATCGTCCAATACAGTTTGGGAAACGCAACTGAAACAAAACCGAGCGTTGCAACAGCGCAGTTAAATTGAGCAAGTATTGTTCACTGTCGGTTAGTCGAGCGCACGGTAAACAATGAATTATTAGTTACCCAATCACACAAATGCGGTTATTTACAAAAGAAGAAAGCGCACAGCTCAGCGCACGCACAACTGTCATCCTTGTTACAATGTCAACGTTTGCAAGTGAACTGCATCTGCGTGCTCACCCTCCTATTGCAACAATATGGCGTAATGAACCACTTTTAAGTAGAAAGACGATGTGAGCTCCACCACAGCTCAGATGTTCGTTCTTTAACGTTTTATTAGAAATCTCGCTGTTTCGAATGACGGTAGAAATTGGGTTTTACTCTTGAAGAACGTCACGAACGGGCAACGTCACGAAAGAATAACATGAAGTGGGGCAAATTCATAGCGCGTTTTGCACGAAGAGGAGAAACAGAAAAACAAGTCGTACAGCCGTCGCAAAACTCATAATTGCCGAAAGGGAGTAACGAATCGCCGATCCCGGAAAAGCGGCACTAAACGTCAAGTGCTGTCAAACACAGCTTTGACTCAAGACCGCACTGATGCAGTGAAAACTTTTGACCCGGCAAAAGGCGCGCGTTAAATTCGGCAACCTGTTGACAGACGCGAGTTGTAGCGCCATGTCAGTTCGGTTCACAGTACTGCGCGCCTGTAACAGATAGGTTTAATCGTGCATTTTTGTGAATATGGCCAACCAAGCAACAGGAATGCAATATAAAAAGTGAAACACCAAAAGGCAAGAAAGGTTAATTGCATGTTAATAAGAAATAGAAATGAGAAAAACAATTGAGGACTGACGAAAGGAATTCTGCAAATTGGTGTGAACTACATATTTGAGATACAAACGGTTGGCTAAGACCTTATGGGTCAACGATAACGATAACCCTGTATTCCTAGCATTTACAAAGCAAAAGACCTACTAAAACTGTCAATTTAGTTTGCGATTTTTTTCTCAATAGGTCTATGCTAGCACGTCTTCTTCATTTCACGATAGAAGTCAGTGTTACACGCTGTTTACCAACAGATAGCTCGCCAATAACATCGCGCTAGCAGTGCGCCATCGTAATCGGAATGCAGCAGCTCCGTTGCACTGATGTGGTCGAGTGATTTTGCGTGAGTGCAATGGTTGAATAGGTCGGAAGTTGTTGCCCATGAGTGACGTGTTCACCGCGCCAACATTTTCCTTAACGAGACTGGTTTGAAGTATCAGTTTCTGCCCAGAAGCGCAAAACATTTGTAAAAAAGTACGTTAAAGAAAATTAAAAAATTTGATTCACGGAAAAACAACCAATAAAAATCACAATTATTGAAAAGTTATAGATGGCTGTATCCATTGCCTCAAAACATCGACAAAACCACAAAAAACACTGAGCCTTCATCTTGACAAAAATTTATTGTTCATTGTGAACTTACTTGAGCGGGGGAAATCCTGATAGGATCGGTAAACACTGTCCAAACGACGCTTTCGGAGCATGGAGGCGTTGTTAGTGATCCGCTTTGAGTAAAATTGAAAAAACATGCGAGTATGCAAATAAAGTGTGTTCAAGATGCAGTGTTTGCTTATATCTGGTGTTTCAATATGTTAATGAAATCTTGCGAAAAACCAGCAGATTTCGAATCGTCGTTCGTACAAAAATTTTTCAGTGCATGCGCATTAAAATCTTTTTGCTTTTTGGAAAAGCGATAACTACGAGACGCAAATGAATTCTTTTAATTTCGAACAGTGTGCCCATCAGTGGAAATGTAATTAAAAGCGGTTATGAAGACACAACCCAAAGGCAGTTGGTTTTCTAGGATTAAAAAATGCTAGACCGAATTATTATTTCTAATTGCAAAATGATAACCTACTTACGGTCTTTGATTTATCTATCCAACTGTTTACAAAATGTAAACCTGCTGGAGCAACTTTATTATTTTAATGACTGTTATTATCAAACCACCGTTTTCTAAATAGCGTGCGCTTCTCAAAACATTTTTTCTCAACAGCGTGAAGATAGCAATGAAGGCGGTTTATAACATTAAAATTTACCACAAGTTTTTGTTTTTGACCCGTTTTTATAGTTTTAAAAGTATTGTTACATTTTCCTTATTTAAAGATTTTGAAGCTAAAGATTTAGTTCTTGGCCAATAAGTCAACTGCGTAAACTTATGTATGGTAACAAAAATCTCAATTTCATCAATCGCACCTTTATCGACAAAGCTCTTTTTTGTTTATTTTGCCATTCCAGTATTTGAAATAAAACTATCCCACCGTGCGAAATTCAAAAACGGAAACACAAGGGTTTTTAGATGAGCATGAGAGTAACCAAACATCTTGCAAATTTCTCCTCGAGTCTTATAGCCTTACGGCTTCGTCTTGCGACATCAAAGCACGCAACCTTCAGAATCAGGAAACTTTATGACTAACCATTTTCGTGCTATTTTGTTATTTTATTACCCTTGTGATATGGGCCATGAGTCTGAATCAAATAAATAAATAACATAAATGAGTTACCCACAGGTTTGGACCTCTTTAGTTTTTTCGTCCGTCGCAGTTTTTCGTGAGTGCCAAGAGCTAAAGGAAAACTGTTCCACTCATCCTGTTGTTACCTGTATCGATAGTAGGTCGACAAGTCGTGGGGCAACAGAACGCCGAGCGAGAAGCGCTTCACATATGTTTGGTTCTGGTCGTTGAATGTGATATTATGAAGCAGGGGTTCCAACAGGCGATTGAATTCTAAATTGTCTTCAGCTGCATCCGCCTAAAATGTTAATATGATTGTTTCAGTGTCTTCATGCGACAAAAATGCTTGCAACTCTCGCTCCTTCATAAAGATTTTTCCAACAAAAAACTTTTTCTCAAGTAAGCAAGCATAGAGGACATTTCTCAAAACGTTTCTCTTCGGCCAAAGATTCAGTTGTAATTTGAGGTTCTTGTGTTCGCTCAACCGCAATGTCTTCGCATGCGAGAATTGAGCGAAAATTTTGGTCGAAGTTAAGCTGAAGTTTCGACTGCATAAATAAAGAGGGAATTACTGCGTGATGCATGTGCTTGTGTGTGTCGGTGTGTGTTGGTATGTGTCGGCATGTGTTGGTATGCATGCTTACGTTTCGCTTATGGGTTCAGAGGCGCTTCATAAGCTCAATTTCAAGTTTGCTTGTCAGATTTTGATCCTTCGTGTTAAGAATTTCAAGTTTGGAAAAAATTCATTCCAAACACGGAGCAATGATAAAGGTTTGTTCGTAACATGTTACAACTGCAATCAAACTTCATACACTGTACTTCAAAGAAAAGGTAAAAACAGATTTTGCATATTAAGCGCAACGATCAGCAACAAACCGTAATGAAAAAGCCAAGAACAGCAAGTCCTTCATGTTTTAGCACCGCCTCTTTCAGTGACGCATACATGGTGTTGTAGTGAACAATGTGCATTTCGGCGAATTCTCGCTTCCCATTCAGCATGTGCTCCGATCCTGCGTCACTTCCGTTCTTCGCCCAGTGGAAATGAAACTGCGCGGCCTTGCCAAAGACGAATTTTTGATGTTATGAAATCTCTTATATAACAAGTCTTCAAAGTTAAAGTTTTGAGAACGCACCCAACATTGTTAATGTGTATGCAGAGTCTGGAATCAGAGTTTTCCGCCGCGTTGATAACAAAAATTCTCTCCAGCAATACAAAATATCAAAGTAAAATTGTCATCTCAGACCGGAAATACAACAGTTCTTGGTTGAGGTGAAAGCTTGCTAGTTGACTGCAAATCAATTTTTATAGTTTAATTTTTCAATGAGTGTACTTATTTTGTGGTCTGCAATGGGTGTAGGATGTTTTCGAGAAACAATAAAGGAATTACTGTATAATTCAAATAAGACATTTTTTCCAAAGTTTGTATGACTTGTCTCTTTCCTGTTCTAATATTAATCAAAAGTTAGCTTTTTAGGTTGGTTGGTTCTACAGTATGTCAGACAATATTTAAATTAAGAAAGAAAATTTGTTCAGGAAAATAGTATTTGCATTTTTTATTATCGGAGATGTGCCCCAGAGACTACTTTCGACACTCCGAAAGGAGTGCAAAAGCGAGTATAACGAAACTGTGCTGAACTGAAGAAAAGCGTTGCTCCACCATTTAACTAAATGCAATCTTTGAGATCTGCCACTATATTGGACCCACTTCTTCAAATTCATTTATATTTTTAGGAACATACAGCAAATGTGGAAGATATTTGCTTGCAGTGCAAAAGCACCGAGCATAGAAGCAATGAATACAACTCACGACAAATGTTATTTTCTCACCTGGTAGCTACCTGGAAGAAGACTCTTGTCGTTGATGGTGTAGCCTCCTTCCAAGTTGACTTGCACTGCGCAAAGTTTGAAAATCAATAATTCTATTATATAACGTCTTCACTCCCACACGCAACGCAGACTTTAGCAAGCATGGCAGTAGGAACACACAAGTGCATGAAAGAACACGAAGATAGATATGTGACGGTGGTAGAAAAGCATGCGCTTGATTGCACTAGCACAATTACTTTTATGAAACACAAGCATATACTGTATATGTGATACTAGTAAAGGTCGCACGCATGGATAGCGCAGTCACGGTTGTTAAAATATAGTGCTGCGATTCTTCTTTTTCCCAGAGTAACACTTCGGCGAAAAAGCCGAACCTTTTCCATAGAGAACTACAAAGTTTAAAAAAATCAACTTGCATTTGTTTCAATAAAATGTGATGTTTGTCTGCAATATTCACATTTGTACTACTCGCTTACATGAAAAAGTAATCAGGCACCTTTGCTTGCAGCTTCACTGGTAACTTCAAAATTGCAAAAGTATTCGTTGTGAATGAAACGTATGTATTTGCCATTTATGTAGCACTTTATTTTCAGTCATGCAAAATATGCTAGTTTTCATATTTAGCCAAGAAAATTGTTAAATTAGATGCAAAATAATGTTGTTTCCTACTTATCATCTTTCTTTTCTAGTACTATTAATTGCTCAGCGAATACGGTTTGTTTTTTATGCATATGATTTCGATCGTTGACTCTTAATCCATCTTCAGTCAAAAAACTGATAACACTTACCTTGGGTAAGCGTTAACATTTACCAATGCTTACCAGTCAAAACACTGATCAACGCTTACCAAGTGAACTTGTTACGCGAAATATTTCTTTCGTTTTTTTGTTTTCTTTTTTTCAAAAATTTCTTTATCTTCACGAAATACGCTCCTCCTAAAATGGCAGTCTACCTGTGATACTCGGAGAATATGAAAAAGCGTGGTTTCGGCCTTTCCAGCCTCGTGCTAGGCGTTGATCTGGATGGAGGCAAAGGAAAGTTTCACACGCAGCGCTGCCAGCGACCGCTACCACTGCAGAGTTCACTGCGAGATTAGTATCCTGACCCACGCCCAAGGTAAGCGTTGATTAGTACGTCTACCCGTGATATCCCAACATACGACAGTCAGCGAGCACCAGAAACCTTGAAGTACGCGTCACGGAAACTCACAAGTATGACCGTTATTCCAGATGTTCAGCGAAGCTGGCAAAGTCCGAAACAAGGAATGAGAAAAAGCTCCCAGCCTTCGGTCTTCGACTGTTTCGCTCTGTCTGATATCAATCGGCGACTGAGATGATTCACGACAGTCAGGGAAACTCTCTTTCCAATGCTTAGGACCTGAAAACATCAACCAGAGAAAATAAAACATTTTCAGAGCTGAGATTCTGATAAAGGGAAAAAATCTTTGAAATGTTAAGAGCGTGGAATATATCCCCCGAAATGGCATTGCTCATGAGTGTAAGCAGACTCGGATGAAGTTGGCTGCTTCGTCAACCTGAGTGTATGCTTTGTGTTTGCTTCATAATGAACAATTAATCGGATTTCCAGGAAAAAGCTGAAAACAAAAAGTTTAATTCAAATAAATTTATTTTGAAATTTGCATTTTTCAGATGTGGGTTATATCACATTATTTAAATAATTATGTTAAAATCCACCCTTTCAAGTGAAATTAGTTACGTTTTTTTCCCAAAAAACTGCCCAGAGAAAGAATTCACTAAAATCATGGCAGCAAGTGAGAGCTGCTGTGGTCTCCATTTCCTGTTATACAGACAATTTTAATTGCGCAAAACTGATTAACGTTTTATTGAATGTACAACATTGCTCATTGGACAATTTTCAAGAGGCTGTGCTTAAGATGCAGATATTGACGAAATCATCATTTTTAGTCCGTATATGTTTACGTTACTCTAGTCACTGCGTCAATACTTTTGAAAAAGACTATTTAGATTATATTTTGCATCATTCGTTTAAAAGGTTAACATTCTTTATATCAAGAACAAACAGTAAATATAAAATGACGTTCAAGCAAAACAGATTCATTGCTCCAGCACAGGGTTCTCAAACTCAAATTGTTCCGTGGGCCACATGAGGACGTACAAGGTAACTCGCCGGCCGCATTGTGACACTGACGCAACAATAGCGGTACCTGAACTTAATTTTACACGTAATTTCCTGCGTAAGGTATCATGAATGATAGGCAAATCATTTCTAGCCGTCTCTACGTTCGTATTATTCAATTCTTGCTATCTAATGAACTTGTTCGTTCGCTAGCTGAGCACTTTTAAACACCGGTGAATGAACTAACGTAATGTTATTCACTTCATTCATTTTCATGGCCGCTTTTCCTCTAGGGAGGGCTGCGGGGGCATCGTCCATAAGAGGATTTGGAATAGCTCACGGTCAACAGCAATTGCAGATAGTTCTGCTGGCTCCACACCAAGACGGGACTAAGCAAGGTCAGAGATGCAGGTACTTAATTTACGCCTGGGCCGACATCTGGGTCGCTTT
>JGI24022J15233_10005389_pt1 | contig 13550 bp, 9 predicted proteins | sample Ectturendosymbi2_FD_15233 | JGI IMG/M metagenome (IMG submission 15233) | reverse complement strand
TCGTATCGCTCATTGCCACGCTTACTGGTCCATGCTCGTTTTAAGCAAAGCATTGTCAGTAATTGCAAACCGTGTTCCATTCGATCGTATAGATTGTAGTAACGTTTATTGCTGAGCGTTCTGACTGTGACGTCACTTCCGCAACGCTGCACGCGCCACTGTCACAGTGCTCTTACACGCACAAGATGCTGCTCCCACTGACTAATACCTCCGTTTGTAACTCTGCGTGGTTCCTGTTGTGTTTCTAACTTGTGCCTGTTCTCTAAGAGCGTACTGATCTTGATTCCTGCTCGTCATGCCTTGAGGTCGTTGCCAAACAATAAATTGCGTATCTTTTAGTTGATCTTTGGCTTTGCATGTTGAAACTGCAGCTTCCCACCCACTTTGTCGTTACTCAACGGTTGCCTGTCGCTGTTGCGGGCGAGGACACGGGCTTTCTGATGAGTAAAACTTTATCTGGTTTGCAAAGTCAATCGAACAACGAAACAACAAAACTTTTGTCTGCACTAACACGTGTTGCCAGCGTTACAGTTGCTTGCTGATAGGATCACTTAGCGGGTTTACGACTCATGTAGTAGCACATTTTATTTCCAAATAGCAATATTGTGAGTTGGGTTAAGTAACTGTGAGAGGTTTGCTATTTTTTGCCCCTTTTAGATTGACTGTTTTCAACAAACTTTGCCGTGTTTTGAATTAAGTTAATGATGTTACAACATTTACCACACAGTCTTCACATTTGAAACCTTACCGAAAGAGTTCTCACTGGAGCTGGTGGTTGCTGAGCAAAAGTTTGCGGCGTTGTGCAGTTGACTCACTTGAAGAAACGCAATACCAAACGTGTTTGTATGTGCTCCTTTAACGCTGAGGCATCGGCTCAATTTTGTTTCATACTTGCATTTCCAGGAAGCAGTTGACTGGTTTACTGTTCTTCGCGCTTCGTCCTTTTATTTAATGAAGAAAACCAATCCAGGCCTCAATGACGACGAGGTAAGTGTGGCACTTTTGTTTTCCTGCTTGTCAAAATGCTTTGGTTTGCGATAAGCAAAATTACTTCAGAAGAAACAAGTACAAGTCGTTTTCTTAGGTTTCCGCTCTCTTAGCTTACTCTTGTTGCATAGTGCATGAGCAAAAATGAAGTTTTTGTAATAATATTACGCTATATTTCGTCGTAAACATCAACGTTTTTCTTGCTTCCCAGACGGCGATGTCATTATGAATTAACACAAGTATTTGCAATACGTTTGAGGGCAACACCTGGAAGATGTCCTCATAAGACCTGTTTTTTTTGCTTCATTGTATTTCTTGCCAATAAAAATAGTTTTCAAATCATCCTGATTTCAAATCTGCTGTATTTGGTTCAATATAATCTGCGTTATTACCAGTCTTAATAGTACTTTATTGTATGGCATGGCTACCATCTATCTCGCTTTACAACCGCATAACGTGTGTCAGTTTGAACGTTTTCGCTTTTAATATTTCACTGTTGACTGACAACGTGTATACCCGAGATGCCTCATAGCTTGAACGAAAACGTTAGGCTTTTATTGACTGATCATGCCTTTTCCTTCAATGAGCTTATTTAAGTGTCGCACTTGATTAGTGATGTTTCTAAATTGAGCACATCAATGTTCAGATACTGCGACGATTAAACAGTCATCAGGTGAAGGAAGGCTGGATGTTAAAGACTGGACCAAAGGCAAGAGTCCTCGCTTGTTTCGTATTGACTCGGTTCGCTTCGATATGCTATACAAACCGCACGTCGGCCTTTTTCGCTACAGCGAACATGTTTTGCAAGAAAGCCATCGCGTTTTAACGTTCGCAGACGACTGCAGGTGCTTCTTTGCTCACTGTTCGCCTCGACTCGCAGGCGGTTTTTGCGGCATTGCAACTTCGACTTGATTTCACCAACGTTGCATTTCGCCAAATGCGCCAGTGGAGTGCGACTGCATTCGTCACAATTGCTCGTGCGAGCAGTTTCTTTGTGGTGCTTGTGCGTCGTGTTTTGATGTTGTGATCACCGCCTGTACCTGCTAACCTCCCGACAGATTGAATCATTGCCTGTCTTTGTGATCGTAACGCAAACAGCGGCAGGGAACTTCCGCCTCATCCTCGATTTGTTCTTCTTGCGCAGCACACCGAGCCGTACAGAAAGCGCTGGTTCGCCCTGGAAAGCAGAAAGCTGCTGTACTTCGTCAATCCGCTTGTGAGTATTGCTCATGTGATTCTCTTCGGCAAAGCAAGCTTTCATGTTTGAAAAACATTACGTCGCTCCTATCGGTTTCGGGGAAACTGAGTCTTTTTTGTACAAAAACTTTTCAGATGAACACATTTGGAAACGTTTTCGCCGCATCTGATTTTGGAACCAGCCAGACTGTGCAGAATTGTATCCGTTCGCTTCATGCTCTGATTTGCATCTGTAATTTTGCTTGAGTTGACACGTCGAACTCTCGCAGAAAGGCAGTACTAACGGTTAATTGCCTGGCAACTTGCTGCTTACAAAAGTCATCATATTTTGAGCATTTGCGATTGTTTGCCTCCAATGGAAGACCCTTTGGATTCTCGCCCCACGCAGATAGCTTTTTTATATCTCGGTTAACACTTGGCAAGAAAAAACGGCGAAAGTAATTTTTCGAAAGTCTTCCTTATTTCCCGACTCGTATTTTCAACTGAAGTACCCCTCTAAGGCCTTTGTCTGTTAAAAAAACAAATCTTCAATTGAAGTGGCAAGTTCAAAACTTTGCAACTGAATACAACATAGCATCAGCGGCAGATTACCTTTGAAACATTTTTATATTTGTATTGGTCATACCCAAGCGAAATTTGACATTGACTATCTTGGCCCCATCATTGTCACGATGGAATTCCTGTTCCGTCGCAGGACGCTTACCCGCGAGGAGAAATCTTTCTGGGAAACGGTTCCGACGGCTTCATGGTTCGGGACGGGTTGCCTTCTGGTCAGAACGAACAAGGCTTCGGCATCACCATAACGACTCCAGAAAGGTAGGCCGACGTTTTCTCTGCTTTGCGAAACTTGTAACTGAGACAATCTGAGTAAAATAGACGCAAAAACAGGTTTTTGTAGGTTGTCCACTTTGGTGTGCCTGTAATCTCGCAGTTGGGCACTTGCAATAGAAAAATACGTTTTGTTGCGGCGCCAGCCATAGTTGCGACTTGTGGGGGGCTACCATTCAGAGTTTTACAACGCGTATCTCATAAACATTTGTCTATTCTGTCACCTCACCAATTCCGCGCATCAACAGCACTGCAGCGTCGTGTTCCCTATAAAAATTGCTTATGTTACAGAAGATGATCAGCGCAAACACTTGCTGTCACAATTACAGAAAAAAACTTTGATAGAATAACGATAGATCGTCGAATACGATTTCTGAAACAACAATTAACAAGTAGACAAGCACACAATTGCGGTTATTGGCAGCAAATTAAACAAGCATCTTAAACGCACGATTGTCATCCAACTACAACTTCAATACCGATTGGTGAACTGCAACTGTGCGCTAATTCTCAACAAATAAAGCGTACGTACCAGAACGATGTGGGTTCCACTGCTCAGGTTTTTGGTCTTTAAGTCCACCAGAAAGCTCGCTGCAGAATTTGGGTTGTATACGCAGAGCCAAAAACTGTCACTAACCGGGAGATTAACGGAGCGGCAAATTAATGGTGTGTTTTGCACGGGGATAAACAAAAAAACAAATTTTATAGTCATTTTGTGCTAAGAGAAGCAAGGGAGTAACGAATCGTGGAACCCGGAAAGGCGGCAATATACGTCAAATGCTGTCAAATAAGGTTATGCTTCAAGACGGCAATAGAGGTACCAAAACCTTTTTGACCGTGGAAAGGTTGCACGTCATATTCGGTGACCGGGTTAAACACAACATGTAGCAGCGCTGTAGGATCGGTTAATGTCATGTCATTGCAGTTCATGCCTGTTTTCGAGAAACTTACTGACCACAAAAAAAGAAAAAGAAACGAAAATGAATTATTCACAGCAGTTGCAAACTATCCTAAATTTCGCGGTTGTTTTTGCTATGTAAACAATGAGACGTACAGTATAATGTGCAGGGTGTTTCAAAACGTTTGTTACCATTTTGCAGTTGATTAACTCGACCAGTTTGTTTTCAAATGGTCGCAAATTTTAACAGTATGCATAGGAAGAACTCAAAGTTTTATTTTTCATGTTTCTTGCGTTTATCTTTTCAATTATAAAAATAGAAGTCACTTCAATGCAAACGGCGTTTTGTGTGTTAGAATATGCTCTAGCAATCAAGCAAGACTGTACAGCGTGCATTTGCAAGATAAGACCTTGAAAAAGCACCAGCTGCAGTACAGATTTAGAAATGGCACCAAATGTTCAAAAAGCAATGTTGTTTGTGTGCGGTCGAAGGATCATCTTGACCAGCCGCAGAGTTGCTGTGGTTAAACAAGAAATTCGGGAATGCACCCAAAAAGCCACTTTGAACAACACTTCAAACTCACTTTCAAATCAGTATTTAATGGAGTATTTGCTTTCAACACACTATAAACGAAAACATGAAAAAAGTGTGGGAACGCTCACTACGTCACTGATCACCAGTATCGGAAAAGATAGTCGAGAAAGTTTCGGAAACGCTAGTGCGAAGTCCCAAAACTTGTGCCAAAATTTGTGAAATCATAATTAAAATCCACATAATATGAATGCTTCAATTTTCATGACCAAATCGTGTTTTACTAAGCATTGGGCCTGTTTAATTTCACACACGTAGCATTTAAAGCTACAAGTGTGAAGTACATCTCAAATGATTGCAAATTGTTCGGAACACCCGGTATCATGAATAATGAGAATAAGTAGCACGTTAGTCGTGTGATGCTGTAAATTGAGAAAGACGTGGAAGGCTAACACGCATTCTTGGCACAGCTCTGAAGGCGCATCGCAATTTTGTGATGTTTGCANTTAAATTGTCGCTTGCTTCATTTTATTAATGAAACGGAGTGAGATATTTGGTGACAGATCCAGTTGATGCCCGGGTCCGCGAAAACGTTTCTCTGGGTCCATAAATCGCTTTTTGTGGCATCGAAAATAAGTGATTTTAGGTTATGTGTGTGTCGACCTTGAAGAAGTTCGGGATCATTCCTTGAATCGGAATATTTGCTCTATATTTCTAGATACAAGCGCATATGTTGTACTCGCTATAGTTGCTTAAACGCTTAAAAAAAATAGAAAAAAATTCCCGTTCGCGGAACCCAAAGCACCGTCACTTTTTTCTAACAGTGTACCGCATCGTAATGTGGTTTTAGCAAATTGTTGTCCTCGTGCCCGACCGTCTCCACACAGCTTTGCGTTTCGAATCTTTCGACGTGCGACCTGTTGCCGTGCCAACACTTCCGCTTGTCGCTCCGCAGGGAATACCTGCTGTGCTGCGAGGACCAGGAGGAGCAGAAGTCCTGGATCGCTGCGATCAAGGGCATCATGACGCGACCTTTGAACCCGCAGGAAATCGAAGGTGAATCGGACAAGGGCCAGGCGAAGAAAAAATACTCTGCGAAAAAGAGATTCTCGAATGGCGGCGCTTTCCTTTGACGCTAACCTCTGCATCCTTGCATGCGTGTTGTTGAATTTGCCTTTTTTTGCAAGGCAACAAATTTGCGGTTCGTTTGAGTGACTGTGACGTCAGCGTGCTGAGGACGACCGACCCTTGCATGCCGGATTGCCGACTTGAGAGTAACAGCTGTGGTCGTGCGATGCTGTCACAAAACTAACCGTGTTTCGATGGACCAGCCCTCAGTTTGCATGCTGCTGCTGCTACTTCTGCAACTGTGAAGACTCGGGAGGTTTTTGGTTACGACTTGAAGGAATTCCCGTCGCGCCTGCCGTAAAAGTAACTGTTTTTTCGCAATTATCCAGACCTTGCCGACTACAAGGTGAAATACCAGCAGAGACGAAAATCGACAGTGCGGACGAACTTGATAAGCTCGAAGGGCTGGAACTGACGCTACAGTCGCCGTTTGCTGATATGTGCGAGATTTGTACCTGGGTTGCTTTTAAAACTTCTACTGGACGTCTTCTTGATGCGTGCAGGGAAAGTGCGGGAGGCAGTTGGTCTTGCTGAGTTATTCGGTGCGCTTATGGTTGTTATGGATTCGTCGCCAGGTTTCACCGAAACGCTAAAGTGTCATTGCATTTTAATGATTTTTAGCCAGGCTTAATCAGCTATTTCTCCTTAAAATTTCATTTAAATGAGAGCTTCATATGCAAATTTATTTTGTGCGATTTGCCTTCCACCTGTCATTTGAAACATTTTCCGCCTACTACAAATCGCCGAGTAGTTTCCGGCGCACTACGTCATTTGTGTACTGCGGATATATCGCGTGGTATGAGATTAGACACCACGATGAACTGGGCTAACCTGGCTGACTTGCTTAGAGCGTAGCCAGGGGGCCTAGGGGACCATGCGCCCCACGATTTTTAGAACATATAGTCGTTTTGTGCTTTGACAGGTGGTACCGCAAACAAAGTAGTGTTATTTACCCGAAGTCAAGCATTTTGTCCCCTCCCAGATTTTTGGGCTAGCTACGCCACTGTACTGCAGCTAAGCTATGGAGCACTGAAGCAATGCTGACCAAATGGGAATGCCATCATGAATATGGTGCTTCTCGACCCTGATAAAAGCGTCCAGGTTGAGGACCGAGATGAGAAAGGTTTTCACTTAGTTTCGTCGCTTTTGATCTTCGCCGTGCAAGATCGGTTGATGAGCTTGCTTTTTTTGAAACGTGCGGTTGTTTTTTCTTCAACATCTTTTGCTTCTCGTGCAGTTTCCCCTTGTTAGCGTAAATGAACAATGCTGTGTGTGCCCAGGATTGCTAGCTTTGATTTTCAGCATTCGAACAAACGAAATACAGTGTTTCTACTTGAACAAATCGAACAATTTTAAACAACATATCGCATATCGCTACTTTGCTGTTGCGTACCATCATCGATCGAACATATTACATTCGTCCATCCTTTAATTTAAAGCGTCACCATCAGATTCAAAGACAAGCGACCCGCTGTCACTTGCTGGTTGTAATCCAATAGGATATTGCAGACGCCACTCGCGGAAGTCAGCGGCAGGCCGGCGTTGTTCAGTTTCATGCAGTCGGGCCTTCTGTTCAGTGTTGCCATTGCGACTTGAGAACAGTTTCTTTGCTTTAGGCGAGTACCTTCATTTGCGGATCACTCCTTTAAAGTTTAAAAAATCGTTTCCGCTTGACAGGTACTTGAAATTTGTCCTTTCAAAGCGTTCGGTACCAGCCAAGCGTTAAGTAGGAATAAAAAGACTCCTCTATTTTTCAATGTCTTATGTGAAATTGCACGCTGTTTTATGAAGTATGGCTATTTGCGTGTAAACTGCGCTGCCACCATCTTGTTTCTTGGTTGCTGTTTCTTTGCTGATTGTGCGCGACGTGAAAGGAGCGAAATGGCAAGCTTTGGAAGCTTCGTCAAAGAAACGGCCAGAAACTAGCTGTTGTTTAGTAAGCGACTACATGAACCGCCTTAGATTCTTTACCATGGTGACTGTGAGGTTTTAGTTCGAAATCTCCCTGTTAGCCACTCATAAATGTGTTGCTGCTTTTAAATCAAATCACAGCTCTGTGCGCTCGTTTCCTGTAATTTTGAAACATCTGTGATCGGGCGAACCAATAATATGCGCTTCCGTCACCGCATACGTCACTGGTCGGGTTCAAATGCCTACGTGGCAAATGACGTACCTGTTTTCTTTCGTTGTTGTGTTTGGTTTGGCTCCGGTCTGTACTTCCTGCCTCGATGTGCAATGCTTCGCCTTCTTGAGATTAGAATAGTGGCTCATCGGTTGTTCGTACTTAGCTTTTGGCACTGTGCCGCTGGCAGTCGCCTTTTCCTTTCACGACTGTTGGTAATGCCAGCAATTCGTCCTTGTGGTGTCATAAGACGAACTGCAAAGTGGCTATTAATGTTCAGCCTCACATTTATTGTGCCAGTTTTTTATTGGGAAAGTGGGTTGTGTGTGAATTGTACCATATGTTGCGATTGAAGCTTCATTTCGATTTACGCGTGGCCGAAGTCCCTTTTAGCTGCATCCGCATGGAAGCAGGAGACTTTTGAAGTTCGAATGCAGGCTTGACAAAAGGTTGTCGACGTGACAGGGAACACCTTTGGAAAAGAAATTTCAAATTAAGAAATAGTTGTCCTACGATGCCTTTCCTATGTTCTAGCTGAAAGCTTTAGGATTTTGTCATCGTTTCTCATGGCAAAAAGTTAGTTTTACATTTTGCTGTTTTGTGGAATCTGCCGCTCATGAATCAACTGTAAGCGTCATGGAGTGTCGAACAAGCCTTATCCGTCGACTTCGTGCGTTCACTGTAATGAAAAACGTTCCTTCATTTATTTCAAGAAACGTATTCTCTTGAACAAATCCCACCCTTCCGCAGATGACAGGCTAAATGCGTTAAACTTGTGTCGAAAGGCCCATTGCATAAACTGTATTGGGACCTACACATCCAGCTTTACAAAGTTCAGCCAAAACGATGCCCCGCGTTTCTTAACGGGCTGGTGACCGTGCGCCAGCGTGGTGTGTTCTGAACGGTGCCGTGTTTTCGCTGCGTGTTCCGTGGACAACACATCACATGGGAGAATGTGCAACTTACTTCTGTGCGTCGTTTTGGGTATTTTGATCCTGTGCTTAAGCGTTCGATTGCTGTGAAATCGATTTTCTGATCGTTTCAAAGCCTGTCGGTAGCATTCGTTGTGGATCAAAAACGTGTCTGTGTCATCGCAGTGCAATTCCATTTGTCGACCAGCATCAGGTTTGGTCGTGACTCCTTTCCACACTGTTCTTATCACCAACACAAAACGCTAATTATTTTTATGCAAAGTGCAAAAACTTTTTTACGGATGGTACCTTTGTTCATTAGGATCCCACCAGCCAGGGGTTAGGTGGTGCAGAAAGTGACCAAGCAACGTAACCGTACGTGGAAATACCACATCCCGCAGTGGACGTCATAAGTCACGTGTTTCACGGTTGAATGGAAACGACAAATGGCCGTCGTTTAATCAAACTGTAGCTTCACTAATACGTGGTTTGTATTTTTCCTTTTCTTTTAACCTGGCTTTTATGGCGAACGGGTGCCACCTGGTTTTGCGCTTCTGTGGACTGTGTTTGCGTCAGCGTTTTTGTAAAATTATCATAGCTGTGAGTGTTTCCTTTGCGTGATTGAGCGTGTTTATATTGATGTTGCTACTGTATTCAGGTAATCACTCTTGCGCTTTACAATTTTTTGAAATAAAAATTGTGAAGTTTCGCTGCTTAGCACCATGACGAAAAACCGAGTATTGAGAAACTGCTCGAAAATGAGGAAGTATGTGCAACTGGGCATCATGTGTTTTTACCAGGGTTGCGGAGCCGGAGGTTTTTGAGTGGAGTCGGAGTCGGATCCTTAACAACACTGGGTGTCAGAGTCGGATTTTTTTGTCCGACTCCGGATGTCCAAAGTTGGATAATTTTTTACATCACACTCTTAAATTGGCAGTTCCTGTTGAAATGGCACAATTTTTTTGAAACTTTTGTTGAAACAAAGATGTGCACCATGATTTCCATTGATTTTAACAGCCAAGTTTCATTCCTTTTATGTTAAAGAGTCGGAAAATTTGGAAAGTCGGAGTTGGAAAATTTGTAAAGGTCGGAGTCGGATATTTTACCTCCGACTGGTTTTTACTGGAAAAAGAAAAATATTGCGGGACGGAAAACCTTTGAAGGCTTTTGGAAATAAGTAGTTTATATTTTTGCGTGTACTGCAGTTCAAGTTTTGAGGTCAAGTTGATTTACCTTTAAAACGAAAGCAAGTGAAATAGCGTGGATGAAATCTAGCTTTTGACAACCAACCAAACTTCAGCTCAAGATGTTTTGCGTGTGTGGGAAAAGATAGCAACATCACCTGTTTTTCTGGAGTACGTCTGATTTTAATCTCCACTTGTGCCTGGCACTTAGACGGTTGATCTTCTATACACGAGTAAAAGAACTGATTGCTCGTACGGCCATAAATGCTCGGGAAAACCGTTTTTGTTCCTTGGTAACCCGTTAAAATTGTTTTGACTTCTGGTTGTAGAAATGACACGTGCAAGTTATAAAGTGGTTATTGCGAATGGCTAAAGAAAGTTGGCATAACACGGCACTTTGTGTAGAATTGGCTCTGTGTTTTCTTCAACATGCATTATTCTGTTTACAAACAGGCTGATGTTTCGACAAATGTAGACTGACCACAGGAAATTAAGTGTGGTCAGTTTTTTGCAAAAACTATTTTGCAACAAACTTGCTGCAACCCTGAATTGTAGACAATTGCGTGGCCGGTTTTTGGTTTGGCAGGTGGCAAACGAGCAGGGAATGGTCACATTGAGCGAAAAAGCCGTCATCCATTTCCAGTTACGGAGATGACGTCACAGGGTACCCACGTCAGCAAACGCTGGTTGTTGGACATAACTTTAAATAATAGAAAAACGACTCACATCACAAGCTGAATCACATCACAAGCTCGAGTGAAATTCACTGGTGGTGAGCGTCTTGTGACTGAAATTAGATTACTTCAAGTTCTAACCAAGGATGGAGAACCTAGGGCCCGCATCGGAATTTTTGTTAGTGCAGCATCGCGTCAAAACGAAACTCAGTGACAAGCAGACACGCAACTAGTCAAGAGAAGTCTCTCTCGCTCCTTGACATAGTTTTCTTTCCTTAGCCTCTTTTGGAAGATAAAGGTAGAATTTGAAGATAAAATTAATTAATATTTGCAGCTCGCACGCGATGTTCTACAATTCATTCTGCCAGTAGTAGCAAACAGGTTCACCATCCTTGATCCCGAATCGAAATTTAACTGCACTGGAGATTGTCATTTTCTTCCGTAAGTTCCTGAGATAAGTTTTATACAAAAATGTACGTTGAGTAAAACTTATTTTGTACGGGTTGAATGGATTGGAGTCAATTTTTTTGGAAAATAAATATTTTACGCAAAGCATTGCACTGAAAGAGTTGGTATTAGTCAATACAAAGCGAAAGAAAACATAAAACTATTTAAAAAGTGCTAAAAAGACACTTGCAAACTCATTTTACTGAAAACCGGTCATAAAGCAGTCAAACTAAAAATTGTGTTACTGATGGTATAAGGTTTTGGTGAGCGACATACTTACAGCAAACAGGAGTTTGGCTTATGAATATATAATTAAAAACTTTTCGGAAACTCCGTCGAGATTCCCTCGGTTAACGTGATCCTGTGTACGTCAGACCAGTATGATGTCTCGTAGAAAAAGTCTCACCTTACTATAATCGCGTATCTTCTCATTTGAATACGCGGTGCAAGCAGATGAGCACATCTAACATTATGAAAACGACATAAGGAAACCACGAAAACTACGTTGCTACTCGGGGGACATCCCCTGCGAAATAGGGGAAGAAAACCAACGTTAGTAACCATTTTGACATAGTTATGTTTGAAACAATTACAAAAGTAGGGCTTTTCCATTGATTACAAAATCACATCCAGAGTGGCTCACGTCCATGTGCATAGCGGATGTATTTAAGTAGTTCGCATTTTCGTGCATTTTATGTTTTTTTTTCTGAACAAGCTGAGTTTCTTGTTAAGTGGCTGTTTCGTCAAACAGCGCGTTCCGTGCAAGGAAAAAGTCTGCCTCATTTAATTGTGTTTGTGTGCGTGCGCAACCTGTTCTGACCTCGTTTCGTTACGTAGGAGCTTATGCTGCTGGCGTGCGGAGCATGGGTTTCTGTTATCGTGCAGCTGTCGATTTACTGCTCTAGGGAAGCCTCCTGCAAATGCAGTTTTGTGTTATTGCATCTACAAATCTGNAGACGAGGCTAAAGTGGTGAGAAATTTTCATCAGCCTTGTGCAGCAGCGCGGCTGGCTGCTAGATGCAGCGCGCAAAAGGATAACATCCCCGATGGTGAAAAAACGTAGCAGCGCGGCTGGCTTGCTACACTTGCATCGGACTGCCATGTTCGCTTAATCGGGACACAAGAGAAGTGCTCATGTACAGGCGCGTACCGCGGGGGGAAAGGAGCGCGAAATGCCCCGGACGCCGCATAACTGGAAACTGTTGAGCGCCGTAACGTCCCAACAATGTCGTATTGTTGTACTTTCTTCAATACAGCACATTTGCTCTCGAAAGACGTTAGGTTAGAGCTTGGGGCGCCAAACTTGTTTCTTGCCCCAGGCGCCATCTACCACAATTTCCTAGACTCTTTTGTGGCTTACCCACTGAAAACGTTGCATGTGAACGTTAGAATGACCTGTGTAGATAAGTTGTCTGTAGGAGAACGTATCCGCGCATGAAAGAGGAAGATAGCTGAACAAAGGTATTCAAAAACGGCTTCATTGATAGAGCAGAAATATCTCATTTTTACATTCCTCTTTTTATTCAAAAACTGCTAGCATCCACTTTTACATAGAGTGTAACTACCGAGTGCGCCAATTTTTTTGTAAAACTTTGTAGCACCTTTTCTCGCCAGCCGATTGAGCTAGAGAGCTGTTCAAACCCTCTACAGATTCAGCAGGTCTTCAAGTTCAGATTTTGAAAAATGTTTCGTTTTGGGTTTGCGGTTTTCTGGGGGTAACGTCACAATGAGGGATGTTTTCGCCTTTTTGGATAAGTTTACCTGCAAAATCCAATATCCAACATTTTGGAAGGTGGGCCCTTGAACCTCGCTGTACCGTATTTTCGGGATCATAAGACGCACCGGATTATAAGGCGCAGTATCAAAAATTGAATGCTAGCTGTTCTTTTTTCATACACGAGGCGCATTCAATGAAGCAGAACTTAGATAAGTCAACCTGTATTCAACTCTTTCCCAACAACTCACGAGTGCCGGAGTCGCCAGCGGGAGTATCTGTCATTACATATGAGGAGTTTAATCTGTTACACATGCCTAATCCGCTAGACACGAATAGAATAAAATAAAAGTTGTGCGCGTGTTTGATTCGGTGTGCGCCAATGTAGTCAGGAGCCCCGCGGAGTAATGAGGTCTGTGGTGTGTGGCGTGTGCTAGCTACACTCGGATGCTCCTCTTTGCAATTGTTGTTGGTTTATTACATAACACGGTGGTCTGTTTGCAAAAAAATCACAACTATCAATTAAATAAATAGCACCGTTTACCACATAAAATTGATTCTAGATGAGAAAGCACAACCAGATTCATACATAAGGCGCACTTTCGATTTTTGAGAAAATTGAAGGATTTTCAGTGCGCCTTGTGGTCCGAAGAATACGGTAAATACCTTCACACATTTTGCCGAATCGCCTTTCATTTTACCAGGAAACAGTTCAGGATTATTACTGATAAACCATACCCAGTGGCGTAGCAATGGGGGACGCGGCCCCTGGGCGGCAGTTTAAGGATGGCGTCACTTCGCTGACCAAAAACTAATTTTTGAAAGGAGTTTAAAAGTTCTAGTTTTTCGTTATTATTTTAAATACATTTATAAATGTGCTACCGCTTTTCAAATTTCATGTTTAGAAGCTCCAGACTGGATACGCTAG
>JGI24022J15233_10005388_pt1 | contig 13550 bp, 13 predicted proteins | sample Ectturendosymbi2_FD_15233 | JGI IMG/M metagenome (IMG submission 15233) | reverse complement strand
AATGGTCTGCCATAAACTGAATAATGTGTGGTTGTAATTTGAAATAAATAGCTTTTTAATCAAAGTCACAATTGAAATTTTCATGGGTACACATCTTTTTGTGTACAAAAAACGTCAACAAACGAAATCGCTGGTTTCACGGCAGAACTTTTCATACTTCATTACTATGACGTTTCGTCAAAAAAACTAAATTCGATTTTTGGTATCAAACTCGTCCTTCAAAAATTTCGGCTCAACGTTGCACAACACGATAAACTAGCAGAAAAAATGTGATAATAATGACTACTTCAGCTTTATCAAGTGAATCAGATTGTACGGTTTTCACGAGCCCACGCATGTAATGCTCAAAGGTGCTCCCAGCTTGGATGAGGTTTTTGTTTGAGTGACTTTATAGGAAGGACTTCTATAAGCAAAGTTGGCTCCTTTGTGTTTCGACCGTCCTTATTCACTTGATCATATTAATGTGAAACTAAAACTATTTTGTTTATTTCCTCACTGTCTATGGAAAGAAATCCTTTCTCAGCCAAGAATCAGACACTTTAAGATCTTACAGAGCATATATTTCACCTACGATGTAGGCATCATCAGCTCTTATTCAAATAGAAAGTTTATTTCACGACGAATATGCACAAAACCATCACGTCATAGGCTTGAACAATGCACCAACTGCCACATGTTGTTGCCAACTCGCAAAGCGGCAAATATTATTTATCACCTGCGTTCCAACTTTTTGTTACATTGTGGTACCCGTCTACTTTTCTTTCCAGGTCTTGGATCATTCTTCTCAAATCTTTTTCAAAGGTTATTAGTATTTTCCCAATCTCTGCGAGTAAGTTACAAAAGGTTCAAGTTGTACTGTGAGGTTTCTTTGCAAAAAACACTGCAAAATACGAGCAAACTCACAAGGAGCTGCTTACGTTTTTCACCTGCTAAATGCAGATCGGCTGATCTTCTGTTTCTATCTGTTCGTTCATACAGATATCCTGCTGTTTTTTCTGTACCGCCATGGTAATAAGATTGATAATTTCGGGAAACTGAAAATTATAGAACATGACGTAAGAACATATATTTTAAAGTGATACCATTGTATAAAGTCGAGTTGTGATGAGGTTTAAGGGTTACTATTTCAAGGGCGCGTAGTTACATCGCTATATATATATTTCCTCGATTAAGTAGACACTGATTTCATTTGTGTTACAACGGTCTCTCAGAAGAAGTATAAAAAGCAGATGCAAAATTAAAGCACTAAGTTTGCTTTAGACTGCTCCTTCACGCTTGACTGATCGTGCATGGAAAACTCTAACATATGTGCGAGCATCTTTTTAACTATTCAAAGAAACTAACACTGTTTGAATGGTAAATTCTTAAGTAACAACGGTAAATTGCACGACAAACGATACTGCAATGAACAAAACTATCACTGACAACAGCAACTCACTTCCCAAACTTGTGCGTTTCGTCGAAGGAATACGTTCAACCTCTCCACTGACCTACATTTTGAAAAAAGCGTATTGCCGCTAAATATCTTAAGTGAATTTAACCGTCAACATCGGCGTGTCTCTCACAAATCGAGCATGCGAATTTAGCTCCTATCTACATAGCTTTAATTTATTTATCTAAAAAAATTCCACAACTACCGACAACAAACACTATAGCAATTAGTCTGACACCAAAAAATGTAACCACCTAACTGATACAGTTATTTGCGCACGCGCTAACAAAGCAGGTAGGCTGAATTTATTTCCTACCGGGTCACATCGAAGACTTGAACAACTCGATAGCCTAGGCTATAATTGCGGCCTTTTCAGCCTCGTGGTCCTGTTAATGGGTGGGTGCGAGGTAACAGCCAAAGCACGGTGCTTCCACTGACTCGGCACCTGCAGTGCAGCATTTACTGCAAACAAGCAGCGTGAACCACGGTCCAAGCAAGAGGAGATGGGCACCCGCAGACCACTCGTGACATTACGAAAGGAGTGGAAAAGCGAGTATAACGAAACTGAAAAAAAATGTTTAGGAAGCCTTGCCTTCTTTATAAGAGTAGTAAAGCATTCTTGCATTCACTAAAATTATACTGGCTGCCAACCACAACCAAGAGTTGTAGGCCGCACATTTTATTGGGTGTGAAACCATGTTGTATGGCAACTTTAAATTTTTATGCAATAAGCAAAACATGTATCGGTCTAAGACAGCTGCAAAACGTTTAAAACAATACCTTCAAGTAAGCCAGGATGGAAATCACAAAACCAATAACTGCTGTCAGGAAACCAAGATATGCCACTACGTAATGACAGTAAATCGACCACCGACCTGATAACAAAATCAGAGAAGAGAATAAATTTGCAGAAAAATCAACAGTTTAAAATTAAATTGGGATGAAATATGAGCACCTTTGTTTGATGAAAGACCTGTCGTTGAAGATGTTGTTCTTACGATATGAGGAAGACTCTGAATCAAACTCTTCTTTGAAATAGTCATAAAATCACCTGCGTGACATATTTGCAGCATGACAAAATGTAACTGTAAGGTCTGCATGCGTAGTTCATCATGAAGTTATTTCGAGAGATAAAATAATTTTTGCCCACAACATACAACAAAACGACGGATGTCCTGTAAGAAATATAAAAAGGAATAAACAAATAAGGACGTTTAACCTCCAACTCTACTCCATTTTCGTTTTTTGGTGATGGCACTGGATTGATGACAAGCTATGTATTCTGCAGATCTCCTCATAGCAAGCGATGCGACCAACAAGAAATATTCACTTAGGTCTGAATAAAAGAGCAGTATGGAAGTTCGTAAGAAGCAACAGTGCTCCACTATGACAGCATCTGTGAGATGAAATGAAATTCTAAACTTACGAATAAGTTAAGATTGGAATAATGTGTTCCAACAAATATGAAATGCAACATTTAGTTAAGCGTATGCTTCAACACTGTCCACATTATTTTATACAATCATACCCTTGATGCTGACCAATCTAACGTCTGTAACATGTCCTCTTGAATTGACACAATTTTTAATTTAATTCTGAAGTAGATAAATGATCGTCTTCAGGCTAAGGAGCAACGTTAACCAACAGGGCTTTTGTTAATCAATGAAAATGCATCCAAGGGACTACAAGCCACTGAACTTACTGTATTGTTCAGGGGAGGCCAACGCACGACTCGCGAGCCGCATGCGGCTCTTACGTAAATACCGCATTATTCGTGCGTAAGTCGCAAGTTTGGTAGCAATGCTCACCTTGAAAGTCGGGATGGGATGTACACACAAGATACGACTTACATATGCATTGCGCTCTGTTGGTGTGTGATATTTAAAATAAATCTAGCTGTACAAAACTATGTGTGTGAGTGAGGAAGAGATGGGATGATGGTCATGTGTATGATGTGGCTCTTTGCGGTAGCAGAATAAGAAATGTGACCCGTGGTCTCTGACTTGTTGGCCACCCCTGGTACAGTCTAATCTCGAAGTTTACTAAGCTATGTAAAAAAAGTTGCCGACTGTAACATCAAAGCATGGTTGCCAACAGACAGTCCACAACACTTTCGGTAGTTCGGGCTTCTGAGAAAGCGGGATGGATACCGGGCTAGTTTTGAGAGTTTACAGTGGTTCCCAGTCGGGGTGCCCCGGCACCCAAGGATGCCATTTATAATACTAAGGGGTGCCACGAGCTAATGCGTTTTTCAATATATCATTAAAAACTACATTTTCAAAATGTCATTAAACCTTAAAGGAGTTTTCTGTGGGTTTGCCACTGGGTGCCGAAAATTATATTTCTCTTCTGTAGAGTGCCGCAAAACTAGAAAGGTTGGGAAAGACTGATTCAGTATATTTATGTCAGTTTCCTAAAACACCGCGTAACTGAAGCCCAAGCAACTGCTTTATTTGTTAAATCCGCTATTTCTTTTCATAAGTTTCGTACGTAAATGTACGAATTTTCAAGAGAAAAATATTACAGCCGGTATTCAATAGAAGCCTTATCCGTAACAAATACGCAGACTGTATCTACTTCGGGTAACCCATTCCGTACACCTGTCACCTGTAGACAGGTGAAAAGAAATACTGTGATTGTCAGGTAGTAAAAATTTACGTTAATTTCATGTAAGCAAACTTTAGAGTTTTTCGTTTTTCAATACCACAATCACGTGCAAGACCTTACGTGGTAAAAGCTTTCTGAACAAAATGATAACTTGTTTGTGTTGCCAAACAAATGCATATTTACGTGAATAGTTCTTGCTCTCTCAAATATGGAAAAACTCAAAGTAAAAAAACTTAACATTTTGCCACATTCTACGGTTTACCGGGAAAGTATCTCTACTGATAATCCTTTTCAATCCACAGCTGCGTCTTTCCTTTGCATCATGCTTAGTGCTCAAGAACATTCAAATAGCTGGTCTGTAAGTCAAGCAAAAGCGTCGCATTTGTTATTCAATCAACCGTCAACGGCAGCAACGCAACGTCACAATTCTAACGTTAGTTTTTGGCGTATTGCTTGCTCTGACTACCGCTCACTTTGGCGAACGATAATTTTACGTTCCGTTTCGCTGCATTTTTGCGTGCTCACATTTACCAGCTCTAGAGGCAAGCAACTGTTGTTTTGCAGTGAGAATGAGAAAAAAATTTTTGGTGCAGTCGAGACTGTTGTTGCCCTTCAGTGAAGCAAGTGGTAGTACACCAAGATGTTTGGCTTTTTCAGCCAACTATTAACATGCACCCCAGTAAGTGAATCATTTGAAGCTGCAAGCTGTTTCTACTTTTCCGAGAAAAAAAAAAACAATTGCCTTTTTGTGATTAAATGTAGTTTTAGCAGCAGCGCGTTTAACACGAATAATTAATTAACCTCGCGTTCATCACATGACTTTCTTTATCTGAGAAACGCAATCACTAACGACGGTCTCTACACTAAGGTCTTTCAATTTTGCGAATGTCGTACGAAATATAAAAAGAAGTGAAGGGAATGACTTTCAAAAACAAATGCATGTCTAAACGTATCCGTTTGTACACTATGGTGCAATTCAAGGTATGAATGGAGTGCCGCAGAGGTAAACGTTCGTTGAATAATAAAAAATGGAGAAATATTTATGTTTCCAAACCGTTTTATCATTTTATATAACATATGACAATGACCGAACGCAACAGTTACTAATGTGTTGTTTCAGTGTTTGTTCCTCGTATGTGTTGTCTGCGCATATACCGACTAATGTATACCCTGTGATGTCTTACGTCTCAGGATTTTTGTATTCTTGTGTTTTTCCAATTTCCACTGACGTATTGCGTTCATGACGTAGGCATGGGTAAAGTAGTATAGTGGCCCTCTTCCTTACGGTGCAAGTTATAACCCAAACGGTTTCATCGCATAAATATTCATGGTGAAAAGAACTGAAGAGTCAATAATTTTTTTAAAATAACCATGCTGATCAAATTTATCCAAATACCTGCTGCCATTTTCCTGTTTAGCATTGTCAATGTTCTTGCAACAGAAGCATTGTTAAAGGTTAATTACCTGAAGAGCAACGTCAGAATAGCTTGCTACGGTTAATTATGCTATTCCTTCCTGCGTTCGTTGAGATACTTGCAGTATTTGATATCTTTTTGAATGCTTTAATTGTTAATACTTAACTCAATAAAAGTCCATAATGTTTAATATCGGATAAGTTTTTTTCTTTGTCTCCAGCAGAACAGACCCACTACCCACACACGCTATGCGTTACTAGACGCATACCCGCTTCCTAACATAGAACACTTGGTTAACCAAATAGCGAGAGACAAGTACTTCAGCTCAATTGACCTTCGATTGGCGTATCACCAAGTGTCCCTGTCAGCTGAAGAACGGCACTACACTGCCTTTGAAGCTGATGGTCAGCTTCTGCAGTACAATCGCTTGCCGTTTGGTGTTACCAGGGTTGTTTTAAGGCGTTTTAGGGACCCGATTCGGGTCCCTAGAATTTCAAATCGGGTCCCTAGAATCAGATAAAATTATCATCGGGTCCCTAGAATCAGAGAAATCGGGTCCCTACAGATCCATACCGGGTACCTATCATTTTCCTTAAAAAAAACCCTGGTGTTACCAACGGCGTTTTTGCCTTTCAACGCTCCAAAGACGAATTTATTAAAAAGCACCGTTTAAAGAAAGTCTACGCTAACCTTGACGACTTGACTGTTACTGGTGAAATTCGTGAGGAGCATGACAGAAATTTATAATGCCTGCTTGACGCCGCTGCAACTTAACCATTAATGAAGAAAAATCAAAAATCAAAATTTCGCGTAACTGAACTGGAGATGCTTGGTTACCTGGTAGCCTACAAACAAATCCAGCCAGACCCTAAACGTCAGCAAGCTCTACTGGACCTACCTGAACCGACTTGTGCAAAAACGCTGAAACGAGTGTCTGGTCTGTTTTCATATTACGCCAAATGGTTCCATAACTTCTCCAAGAAAGTTGGTCCCCTCTTGCATTGCAATGCTTTTCCTCACAGCAACGAAGCTGTGATTGCATTCAAAATGTTGAAAAATGATCTATGTTACGCTAGTGTAGGCTCTATTCAGGACGGCGTACCCTTCGAAGTTGAGACGGATGCGTCTGACTTTGCGTTGGCTGCTGTGTTGTCGCAAGATAGCCGTCCTGTTGCGTTCATGTCGCGAACTCTCTCTGCTTGTGAAAAGCGGTATTTCCGCCGTCGAGAAGGAAGCCACTGCTATAATTGAGGCAGTGCGTAAATGGCTGCATTATCTTAAAGGACGCTATTTCACAATTGTTGTTGATCAGGAAGCTGTCTCGTTCAAGTTCTCGCAAACGAACCGTGGTAAAATTAAAAATGCTAAAATTCTTTCCTGGCGTTTCGAGCTGAGTCAACTGCATTATGACATCCGCCTTAAAACGTTGTACCGGATGCATTATCTCGTTCGTGTGCCCTCATACCTTGTATGCCTCTTCGCCAATTGCATGAATCACTCGGTCATCCTGGTTTCGCTTGGCTTTACCACTTTGTACGACAACGCAATTTGCCTTACTCCAGGGAGGAGACGAAAACCGTCTGTCGATTGTGCCGAACGTGCCTTGAAATTAAGCCGTGTTTTTTTAAGCCGCCTGTTCAGACTCTGATAAAGGCTTTACGGCCGTGGGACTGCCTGAGTCTCGATTTCAAAGGTCCGGTGAGGGGAGCGTGCCCCTACCGTCTTCTTGCAGTAGATGAATACTCGCGTTTCCCTTTTGTTTTTCCTTGTAAAAATATGAAGTCTAGTACTGTAATTGCTGGTCTCTCATCTCTGTTTTGCGTTTTAGGTTTCTCTAGCTGCATCCACAACGATCGGGGTTCACCTTTTGTCAGTCAGGAGACGCGGACTTACCTCTCCGCTCGCGGCATTTCTTTCAGCACGTCCACGACCTACGACCCTGTTAGGAACAGCCAGTGCGAACGGTTCAACCAAACCATTTGGCGAACCATTCAGTTGTTTTTGCACGGACGTGGTCTTGCCGAGGATAGATGGAAGGAGGTGTTGGCCGAGGCTCTTCACGCCGTCCGATCGCTCGTCTGCCTGTCAGCTAATGAAACGCCCCACGAGAGACTGTTTCGTTTTCCTCGGCGATCCAATAATGGCATGGCGCTACCTTCACGGCTGTTAACGCCCGGAACTGTGTTGCTGCATCGACATGTGCGAAATAAGGGCAACCCTTTTTGCGATCCAGTGGAGCTTGTGGAAGGGAATCCCACTTATTCGGTTGTGCGCTTGCCGGATGGTAGAGAAAGGACGGTCTCTACTTCCGATCTGGCTCCGTGCCCTCCCGCTCACAACGACAGCGAGGACCCACCGAACACTGACTGCTTCCTGGAAACTGACGGTGTGGGCGGCGACGACATGGGAGATGGAGCAGCAGACGAAGCTGAAGGCGTACTAGGTGGAGAAATTGATGAAAGCTCTGTTCCAAAGGACATTGTCAATGACCGTTAACCGGCTTTGCCGCGCCGGTCTACCCGTAGACGCAAACCACCTGATCTGTATGGTTTCAATGTTGCTTCAATTTTAACGGGGGAGATTATGGAGATTCGTGTGTTGTTGCCTCGCCGCCTTAACTTATTTGTCGCGGAACGTTGATTGCTGCCACGACAGCTCGAGGCAGTTGGCGTTTGTATTTCACGGCGATTCTTGAGCGGGCGGTCCTGTTGTCGCTAATACGTGTTCTTGACGCTGCTCTTTGTTTCTGCAGGTGGTAACTGCGATTTTATGTTGATTAAAGCCTAGTGTGCTAGAGTCGCCTCGCAGGTTTCTTGTGTCACAAGTACCCCAATTTTCTATTTATAAGCTTTCAGGGACATTTTTATAAAATAACTCGGACAACATTCGATTTGTCTCTGAAAATCAGGAGAAGTCATGGAAACACAGGCTCTAGTATTTTTGTAAGTATATGAAATCAACAAACAACAAGATCCTGGGTAGTGGATTACTCAATTATCCTGAGCAAGGTCTGTTTCAACGTCTGGTGCACTATTAAGTTTCCTCGCATTCAGCCGAAACTCGATCTCTGCCATCAATAAATGGAGATTGCAGTTGTCGCGAAAATATCTATTTCTTTTATTTATATGACGCACGGATGAAAAACACTAGAAATGAGTAATTTTATAATGCATCACAGTACGTTTTGAAATTATTGAATTTTTGCAAATATACTCCTGAGCAATTACTGTGCTATGAGATTGCAATAACAGCCTGCGCAAAATAACTTCCTCTAGGCAGCAGCAGAGATAAGTCTCACAATTGAAAGATATTTCACGGGTGATTCGATCCTTTAAAACATGTTTTTCACCCCCAACACGAACACACAGGACTTGCCTTCGAAGCAAGAGCTTACAAATCGGTTTATGCCTTATTTGTTTCCTGCCAATTATAAGCATAGGGTCGGCGAAGTTTTTGTTGAACAGCACGAGCAGAAATTATCTTTTTTTGTTGTAACGGAGCCCATATGTGTTTTCAGGAAAAAACTTAGATTGCTGGCGGAAACAAAATGAGTCAGGTTCAACGAATGAATGAGTTTCACGAGCTCGTGAAAATCGGAACCTTTACGTACAAGTCTGTACACGTGAGAAGTTCGTCCTCAGCCATTTTCCTTTTCGGCGGAAAAAAGCTGTTATTTTCTTCGATTCTATTTCATCATGCTCGGACTCTTATCAAAGAAAATTGTTTTACTATATTCGTTTATGAAGTCATAACTTTGCGACGTTATCGTAAATTGTACTCTGGCGTTTGATTTCGTCCATTTCCGCAGAATCTGCATGTGTATCAATTCGCCGTAACAAAACGGCAGGTAAGCACCTAACAAAAGAGAAGTCAAGCCTTTTATCAGACATCTCATTGCACCCACGTTTTGGTGCCCTCAGCTGCTTGTCACGGTAGCCGTTTACTCCATGTTACCTATTTGCATAAAATAATTACATTCTCTAAATGTTTAAGTCAGTGATTCCTAAACTTGTTCGAGCCATTACCCAAAGCAAGGTATCGACTATGCCTTATTACCCTCAACAAAAATTTTTCGTATTTGATGTCGAAAATTTATTTTGCACTGATCGCTCATAACACAGAACAACAATGTGGTTTTGGTTTTGCGTTACGCCCCGAAGAATCGCATATTACTCCCGGGAGGTAATTTACCCCCAGTTTGGGAAACACTTGTTTAAGTGGATGACTACGCCGTTTTTACTCAGTTGTTTCAACATTTCTTTCTTTCAAGCGCTTTCAATTCTTGCTTCAATTTTGGTAGAAAGTTTTAAATATTTCTTGGTACATCTCAAGATCAAACAGCTGCACTGATGACGTACTTTTGATTATACAGTAGAATGTGCCTAATTCTTCACCTCAAGAGGATTAGAAAAAAGTGACGATATAGGCGGAGTAACGAATTATACAAGCAAGCTGAAATGAACTGCAGAAAGCGCTACTCTCAATCGAAATTTTAATTGGGAAAACTTTTCTATCGTTTCAATTAAACTCTTTAATTCCTCTACTCTATCTCGACTCCTCCATTTAATCCAACACATTTCAAATGTTTAATAAACTTAAAGACTTTCTGCGTACTCTCCATGGGGAGTCGGGTCGCTTCGCACCTCGTGCATAAATTCGATAAACAAATTGTGAGGTGCAACAATTCTCAGATGAAGATCCTTAATTTGTTTGAATTCCCACACGTGTTGAACTAGCTGCTTAAACATCAAAAGCGAAACTTCAAATGACGTATTAGACGAACAAAACGCTTCTCAGGAATAGAAAGCGGTGACGAATTAGACGATGGCGAATTAGACGAACAGAAATGTACACAAAAGATAGGAATTCAACGAATTGAGCGAATTGACGAATTAAACGATGACGAATCAGACAAATTGTACTGTACCATAAATCTGAATGATTTGGTTCAGGTATTGCAGAAATAGCTTTGATTTTTAAGGACAAAGCTTGCTTTATCACTGCCTACGAACGTTTTGAAAAACTTTGATGGCGACCAGTGTTACTATCATGGTTGGCCTAACATGGATGTCACGTGAGCAGTTTGCATGTTACACCAGACAGACGGATCAAACATCGATAATTTCTGAGATTTCTGTTTAATTCCGAAAATCTTTAGATCTCCAGATGTGTTCCTACAAACAAAAGGTCGGATAGAAATTCATGCTAAAAAAATATTTCTAACACAACTGCTTCCCTGTTACAAACCGTAGGTTACAGAAATAGCAAAATTTCTGAAGAACTCATCTGTTGACGAAACCCAACGAATACACCTTTATGTTGTTGCAAGTGTAGTGAGAAAACAGAACTTCAGTAATAGAGCTTTCCGTTAATGTTCATGCAATTCTGACTAAATCTGGATTAGCTGAACGGTTTAAGTGTTCGTGCCACGTCGATTTGTTGCGTTTATTTTTATTTCGTGTAACTGATGCGTCGATCCTTATTTCAGTTTCTGTCTTAGCGCTGTTGACAAATTCCTGAAATCTTGCAAAAGTTCCTATTTATAATTCGTCTTTGCATTTTCCTTATGCTTGTTGTAGTTCTTTTGTGTTGTTGTACCTAGTGAAAGCTCGAAGTGACGCCACATAATTGCATCAAACAGGGTAGCGCCTGTTGTAAGATTGTCGTTAATAAATACACAAATGTTAATAAAAAAGAGAGAAAATGGATTCTGATTTCAGAACACATTGCTACATTATGAAGTAAGATGGCTTTCGAAAGGGAAAGTGCTAAGAAGGTTATTAATATTAAAAAATCAAGTCGTGATTTTCTAGCCCAAAGAAATCGGAGTTGGTCCACCACTTCCACAACAACTCAGCTGGTTAAAGTTGAAGAAACTTAATTTGTCCCTCCAAGGGAAAAATCGACATTTTGAATTGAAATAAAAATTGAAGAATTCATAAAAATATAAAAAAGGTTGGCCAAGTTAATAGATTGCATGATTATCAATAAGTTTATAGAACACCTTGTATACACTCTTCCGGAAAATTTCAGGGTTTCAATAAAATATTCTTCTTAACGTAATTTGAAACTGCTCAGTTTGTGTTACTGGCATTCACACTTTCCACTGCTGACAATTTCATCTCTAACAAAAGCTGGTGTCCCGATACATTGCTTGCCAATGTATGCTTGCTAATTGTAGAGCAAGTACAAACCGACTAAGTACTATTAAACGCTTGCGAGTTGCCTGCACCAACCGACGCCTCAAGAACGGCGTCCCACAGCGATCTGTCCTGGCACCACTTCTCTTCAACATCCACATCTCTGACCTGCCAACTACCCTCTTCAGAAAGTATGCGAATGCTGAAGACCTAGCAATCACGCATGTGATGAAGACTGACAGGCAGTGGAAGGGGTGCTGAGCAAGGGCATGGCAACCGTAGGTGAATATCTCCAGGCCTGGAAGCTAAAGCTCAGCACTACAGAAACGGTGTCGGCAGTCTTCCATCTTAACAGCAAGGAAGCTAAACGAGAGCTAAAAGTCAACTACAACGCCTGCGGAACTCAACGACTTTAATAATTAAAGTTTAAACGATCTCGAAAGTCGACGAGCCACAGCTCAAGGAAACTGCATTACACCGAAACTGTAGAAAGGGCACGAAACCAAGTCGCTGCCAAGCACAAAACAGTTTGTTTGTTTGTTTTAGTTTTTTTGGCACTGTGCAGCGCGTAGGCTATGTAGTGCCAGGACAGAGTTTGGGAAGTTGTATTATATCGGTTGCCCGGTTTGTTTTATGTAGGTCAGGATATAGCATTGCGCTCTAGTTGTTCGTAGGAGTGTGATCCAATCAAAGTTTATTTGCCGGGCGCGAATGTTACTTCTTAACTCTGTCCGTTGTCGATTGAATTTGGAGCAATGAATCAAAAAGTTTTCAACAGTTTCCGGAGTGCCACACGTATCACAGTAACCGTTCAGATGTAGTCAGAGTTTGTGGAGATGTCCGTTGAGTTGGCAGTGGCCAGTACACAGACGGAAGATCTTAGGAGGGAGGGAGTGTTGCAGTGTTTTATCGATATTTGGGAAAAGTAATTTGTAGTGCGTTGCTTTATTGGAAGCTGTATCCTGGTCATTCCATAGTTGCCAGCAATAATTTGATATTGAGGAGGTGGATTCGGACAGACTTAATTTGGTCAAGGCTTTTTTGTTAACCACATCGGTGGGTGAAGGGCCATTTGTAGTGGAAAGACGAGCCGATGCATCTGCTGTGTCATTGCCTGGGATGCAATGATGTAGTCGAGACCGTAACCTCCGAGACCGAGACCTGGTTCAAATTTCGAATTTCGAGACGAGACCGAGACTTTGTCATAAAAGCCGAGACCAGACCGAGACCTGGAAGTTCGAGACCGAGACTCGAGACCTCACATTTCTCTGATAGTAATTAAAGCTAACTCCTTGAACAATGCTGCAACAAAATATCTGGCACATTGCCAAATATCAAGATAATAAAAATCATGCGAAATTTGTGCAAACGGCCAAATACTGCAAACGTTCAATTTCACTTTCCTCTTAGGAATTTACAACCTCAAACCTGTGGCCTTATTTACAAATTCCATGAAAAAATGCATGGACATTTGAAAATGTTGGCAGCGTTTAGAGCAGAGGTGACGAACATGCGGCCCGTAAAAGAATTTCGTGCGGCCAGCGAAGCATTCAGGCGAGACCAGCAGTCTTGAACTTTCTTAGACCCGCTTCTAATCTTTGCGATTCGACATCAAAAGCTGGTAGCCCGATTGAATTACGCGCATATCACGCAGGAATCATACAAACGTAGTACAAATCTTTTATCTAATTTTTAACAGGTTTCATAGAATGACTAAAATGTTGTGCGGCCCGCTTACTCAGCGGTAACTGACAAAGTGGCCCGCGATAGCAAATAGGTTCGTCACCCCTGGATTAGAGGGTCTACGCATTTTTCACTCGAAAAATGTCGGTGAACCAATTGAATATTCGAGGTGTTTTCCGTTGCCATGCTTCAATAAATTTGTTTTGACTCAGAAAAATTTTAATTGTTTTGTTCGTTACAAAACAATACCAACCCTTCTGTGTAAGGACAGGA
>JGI24022J15233_10005387_pt1 | contig 13552 bp, 9 predicted proteins | sample Ectturendosymbi2_FD_15233 | JGI IMG/M metagenome (IMG submission 15233) | reverse complement strand
CACACTATGATAAGCAGGTGGCGACTTGTGTGATGTGCCATCAACCGTACATTGGCCAAACAGTAAATAAATTTTCCATGAGATGGTCGTCGTATCGAGGTACTTGGAACAGACGAGATAATATGGGGAGACAGCGACCAAATGGCCTTATCGCAGAACCATTTAGTGTTTCCCGGCATCCCAAATGGACCATCTAGTTATGACTCTTCTCGTACACTGTCACTTTTGTGGAACAACCCAGTTTTGACTCTCTGCATACCTGTGAAGATAAATGGCTTAATAAACTAAACACACAAATTTATATTCAAAGCATGATGCGCCCTCGTATGAAATAATTCTTGTACCGCTTTGTAATGTTCACTGAATTTTTTCCATTCTGCCTTGCCAATTTGTTTGACCTCCTTTCTTACCATACACGTAATCTTCGATTTACCGATTTTTCTACCTCCCCACAGTTTAACATTTAATAGGCCCTCCTTAGAGTACTTCTGTCAACCTTACGACCGCCTTTCTGCTTACGTGTCTTACGCTTTGTGTTGATTCATCGCGGCGTGATTCCGAGCTGTGGTTTTGTTGCTCCATAAATGGCGTTTAATTTGTTATTTGAGAACGGCGTAATTTCCTATTTTTACTTGCCGCAGCTGGTGTTTCGATTTATTCATTATTTATTCTTGAGTGTGTTTGTTTTCTATGCCTTTGCTTTAGTCCTTCATGCAGCATTTCGCCCGTAAGCATTGTATGGAGATTTCAGGACTGACGATGCTTAGCGTTACGTGAAAGCAACCTCCTATTTAAAAATTTTTCTGATAGATTCAACTGTATCGCCTTTGTGGAGACTAATTTCTTAAAGAAGAAGCATACTAAATAGTTTTGATCGGCAAGAATAAATCGCCGCTTTTTAATGCCCATCATCTTACGTCTTTTACCTTCAACTCTTTAGAACTAGACACGAGGAACTATCACGAATTCAGGCAAGTTTGACCGAATGGGCTTTGTCACTACTTATGACCAACTAGGAAAGTGTTGGAGTCCCTTAACTTTCACACTTTTCTGCCATTTTATGGTCAAAGACGATCATCTGCTAGAATGCAAACATAATGCGAAGTTTCAAATTTTACTATTTGAGAACATTTCAAAACAAAAGAAATTTGTTATTTTTTGTTTTCGGGCACTTATATTATTGCATATTTAAAAAGAAAAATGGAAAATAAAGAAAAATTAAGTCAAATGTGTTTCTACCCAGATGTGCTCAACGTTCGTGCCAATCGTCCAGATTTGTTGCGATGTTATGAAGAACTGTTGCGAAGAACCGTGTTGATCTCGTCACTTTTATCCTCTTCAGCGACAAGCCATGAGATTTCCTCTCAACTACTGAGAGATACGAAGCAACAGCATGACTGAACAATTATTTGTATCCCTCATATCTCACAGACATACATCTTTAGGGTCTCGTTTTTTACAACTGCTCCCATAAAGTATTAGGGGGAAATGTATTAATAGTTTCAACCTGTTTTTGAATAGATTGCTTTTGACAGCAAGGATAAATATTTTGGCCGCCATTTTGCTGTTGCGTTATTCACTGCAAATCGGAGTGGCATTCATTCACGTATGTCCTAACAGATCACAGCTGACGACAGAAGAGGCCTTGGTCAAACTATCTGAAGTTCGCTTATGCTTTTTCACGCCTAATACATCCACAGAAAGCCATTAGGATCACCATGCAGCCATGTCAAAATTACGTTACAATGTTAATATGCCTTAACGATTGCTGATATCGGAGGGACTCATATGCGTCTGCAAAATACTTTAGGTTGGTGTGAAAACACGTTTACATAGTTTACAAGAATATTTGTAACCAAATAAATATCGAAACAGAACTTTGGGTAAAGATTAAGATGTGGTAGTAGAGTCCCAGAATATTTCCATTCGGGGAAAAAACGTAGCAAACTAGTTTTTCATATCAGGTGTTGTAATTTCTGCCACCACTGAAACTACTTTGGTTACAAGGTTCAACCACACATCAATATCAATGTTTGTTCAATGCTTGTAGTTCAACCCTGCTCCAGCAAAGTTAAGCTGGCCTGACTACCGCTTTGTGTTGGTAGACAACGAAAACAACACAGAAGCTAATGTCATGTTAGCCTGAACCCGTAGCAAACGTAGTTGTCACTTTCCTCAAGGTGAGTTATCTCCATGAAGTCACCCAAGTCAGATGAACTATAACCGCATAATCTTTTCATGAAAAATGTGCACGGAAACAAGTCGCCATTGCGTTAAAATTCATTTTGTTTTTGCTCATTATAATTTCGAATAAAGTTTCGCAGCCAATTACAGCAAAGAAATTTTTCAAGTTTACATCGAAAAATGCTCCGAATTTTGAAAACATTTGAAGGCGACTTTGAAAATTGCATCTCATTATAGCGACCAGCCACTGACTTTGCACTCGGTAGTTTTTCACAGGAGTTGCATCCACAATCCTGCTTTTTGGTTTACGTAGTGATTCCATCAGTCCCAAGCGTTATTTGCACTGGGCAAAAACCAACCCGGATGTTACAGATAGTCTACTGCTTGAAAATGTAGAAAAGCACTGCCTGTTCTAACGTTTTATTTTGATCACTTACATTAGTAAACCATTAGAATGACACGAATTATTTTATTGTTACTTCAGGGCATCCATAAGAAGTTGCGGTAAACTTTGCAAAAATTTCTAATATATGATGTCATTCTCATTATGTCTTATGCATCTGATGTCATTTCACTTTGTTTTACAACACGACTTCAATTCCTTGCTTATTTGGCATGATTCGATGTAACGAGCCCTGGTTGTCATTTCTTGGCGTTAAAGTTATTACTAATTTCTTGTTTACATTTTTTTGACAATTTTCTCTAGAATAGAAACACCACTTGAAAATATATGATGTGTGTGTGTCATGGTCTTGCATTTAAGACCTAGATAAAATCTATCTTCGTTAGCATGACTACGGAAGTTCTACTTCCTTGTTTTTTATCGACAAGTAATGCAAATCGTAATCACGTTGCAATTCAAAAACGTAATGCAGCATTATCGAAAACATGTTAAACACACAACAAGACTGCAAAAGAGACAGTGGAACAAGATATACCTTTTCATGCAATTAACAATGTACAACAGAATAGTCCATAGTCCAGGCACAGCCTGAGGCAAACAGGAACGCAGCATAACAAGTAAAACGTTGACCCATAAGCTACGATAACCACAACCAAATTTTAACTATTATTTGTACAGTATATGCGGTTACCTCAAAGCGTTTTGATTTATTTTGCAAACTAACCAAAGACGGATAAAGCTGCTAGGATCTTTAGATGTTTGCCGTTCTAACTAATTTGCCAAATCTATAAGAACTCCTTGATGTCAAAAAAACAAGCGATTTATAAACTGCTCACGAACATCCCAAAACAACAATTATAAAACAATGTGCAAATAATAAACAGTTAGAACAATAATGACCGCACCACGTTCTGACGCTCTCAACTGTAATTTTAAAACAGAAAAAGGTATTTACTGTAAATCACGTCTTGTGAAAAGTTTGAAATTACATAGAAGGACCATCTTCTGGGATTTCCCCAGTCTGTTTAGAGTTTACGAGAAATGGAAGGAGCTTTTTGTAACTTTGCTCATCTCCCAATCGCGCTTGTTGCACCGAGTCCAAGTAACCCTGGTTCAAACTTGATCCATTCGGAATGCGAACCGGGTTGCTGGTTTCGTCCAGCCAGTTTGGATCTGATGGAAAAGAAGCTAATTGACATTTGAATATTTTATACAAGCCTTTCACCGATCGTTGATCTTTCATAGCAACCTACTCATGCGTATGCGCTATAAAAATCGCGAAACGCAAAAACCTTTTTCATAAATTGGCTTTTCAAGCATTTTTGCGTAGCGGTAGTTCTCAGCCTTCATGAAGCAGCGATACCCAGAATGCATTTTCTTCGTTTCGCCTCGTGTCAGTCCTGAAGAAGGGGCTTACATTTAGTTAGTGAACCTTCATCTGTTGCAGAGTTGTGTGCAATTCACAGCTGTTACACTGTTTTCGCGGTACCACATAGAAAGCCTGCTATTGCTTTATGTAGGAAATCCACTGCTTTGCAGGTATAAAGCTACTGCAGATATGTGGAGCTGGTGACTTTGTACTACCTCATCACCAGCCAAAGAGCTTAAACTAAATTCAGGCAAAAGTTATCCTCAAATTTTAAGCTGATCGCTTTCGACAAATTTTTCGAAGATTAATCTTGAGAAATGCACCTGCTGTACACAATGGATATCTACAGGAAGTATGTCATAATTATATTTAATAATGTATCTCTGCAAACGCCAGGGTGTCATTCAGAAATTTGGAATGGTTCTTCAAAACATTTTTACTGAAAAAATAGCAAAAACGTAAGGGTCATCTGACGCCATGACCGCCGGTATGTTGAAAGCAAACCGAAAAATGACTAAAAAATCACGATAATCATTTCTTCGAACTTTTACAAAGTTGACCGAATAAGGTTTTTAATTAGACCGTTTCTTTCCGTGTGTTCTTCTGCTGAGGAGTAACACAGCACTAACCTGGACTGAATTGCGAACAATTGGCTTTCTAAAGCAAAATTTTGTTCAGTTAACAGCAGACATTGGGTAATCGTCAATCGTAATCGATTACAATCGATTACAATTTTTTGAGTAATCGTAATCGCAATCGATTGAACTGACCAAAAATTAAATGTAATCGTAATCGATTAAACTTGGAAATATTCACTCTACATCACTGTGAGATAAACCGCGGTTGTGGTGGCTGACTTCCTCCTTTATCATCGTTTGTTATGGTAATGTTCCATGGGAGGCTATTTACCCATCTGTGTGGTTTAAATCCAAATAGTCCAGGGGCAAGCACAGCGTTTGTAGCTAATTCTCGCTTTGTTCCAGTTAGCCTTCCTGTTGGCCGCCAGAAGTAACGTAGTGGGTCTAGTCTGGTGAGAGGTAACAACAAAATAGGAGCTCTTCTTTAAAAACGGGATGACACTTCAGCATCAGAATAGTGGGACAGTACGAGGAGAGGGGTTCGTTTCATTTATTTATGTTCAGAGTGAACTTATCACTGTAAGTGCTGGAGTAGATTATGTATATATAATTAGTACAGTAATTTATACACTGTAAATCAACTTTTTTTCAGAGGAAAAAGGTACTTTAATCCAAGTCGAAAGTATCCTTCTACAACACTGATAACTAGCATGTCAACCGTGATCCACAAGGTGCTGGTAAAAAAAAACTCAACGAAGCCTGTCAGGTTTTGATGACCATTGACTTTTGGTCCAATAGACAGATGCGCAGCTATTTTGGCATCGCCGTTCATTCCATTTTAAATTAAAAGCTGCACAATGCTATGTTGGCTTGCAGATTATCGTAACCCGCAATTAGAAGAAATAGTCAGTCATTTTGAAATTACTAAAGAAAGAATTTTCAGCGTTGCTGGACGAAAGTTCAAGCCTGATAGATGTCGCTTGCCTTATAAAAGGTTTGAAGCGCTAATGTTTATCAACTGCAACAAAGATTTCAAACATTGCTTGTTTTTGTTCAATCAATATTTAAAGTGTTTGTTGCAGTAACTGACTGGAGGGAAGAGGGGCAATTTGACTCCACTCGCCAGCTAAATGTAAAGACCAGGCACCACTCGTAATCGATTACATTGTGATTTTGTTTATTCGTAATTGTAATAGTAATCGAGCAGGTGGCAAGTAATCGTAATCGATGACATTTGTGATGTAATCGCCCCGTGTCTGGTTAACAGCAGAAAGTTTACTAATCAATTTTTCTGACCTTTATCTTCCGGCACTATGCAGAACAAGCCTTCTTCGTACTTCATTGGCACCACCCCGTACACGACGACATCACTGCAACACACATTGCATGTAAAATGATAAGAAGAAACAAAACTTTTCATAATGAAAANAACTGATGAAAAAGTTCCGGTAAGTCCTACTGCCGAANGAGATCAGTTGACTACGACAAGCGTGTAACTTCACTCTTCGCTAAGCACAGNAAGTAATGGTCATTGGCAAAACAACTAGACCTGTTATAATTGTTTCCTGCGATATGCTCACCTGTCGCTGCAGACCAATCCTGTCTCACAAGGACAAAAAAAATCATTGTCGTCCAAAACCAAAACGTCTTGTGTCATTTCTACTCTTTTGATGCATTGCTCTCCTGGCCGAGATAACGGTTTGCAAATTCGGTGGCGTGTTTTCAAGTCTTGAGCGCAGCACAGCCCAGCATTACAGTCTTCCGACACCTGTCAAAAAATATTTCCTCGAATTTCGCACTGAAAATAGTTTTTCGCTGTTGCTATTGCGCAAATTTTGTATTGCTCATTTTCAGGGCTGGATTTTTTTACATTTTACAAAAAGTGTTGACACCAAGGCTACAAACACCTACCGAACAAATGGTACCAGCGCTACCCCGCGTAGTTGCGCGACACTGTCCATTGACGCAAAAGTTTTCCCTTCTGCCTGTGGAACAGCACTGTGCATCTTCTTCACACTCGGCACCAAGAACTAGGCAGGCTTTGCACTCACTTGCAAAGTGTGTTTCGTAGCAATATTCATCTGCGAACAAACAAACAAAAATTTGTGCAGATCGAAAACTACACAGTACAAGACATCATGCAAGATTAGTTCTCTGTAAATGTGAAACAACTTCTGCAAACACAAGCCTATACCGAGGGTGTTCCACGGGGTGCAGACCTGACGCTGAAATTTGAAAAGTGCATAGTTTTAAAGGAAAAGAAACAGTTGCCATAAATTCTCTTTTCTGCAGTAATGCATTTTGCGTTCTGTGTTTTAAACCCTTGTTTGATGGATCACTTAATACGTGCAGTTACGGCGGATGACTCAATACATGTATATATGCACACACAGACGTATACATACATCACTTATCACATGTAATGATTACGTTTCTACATTGAATAAATTAAACAAAGCACATAACTTTTCGGGGCGAAATGCATGTGCTGCTACATGTGCCGATAACGATTGCTTCGCCACCACAAACGAAGAGTTAAAAAGTAGATGGAGGGGTACCAATAATCACCGGAGCTTACCTAACTCACAAGGATGAGCAAGAGAGCATTCAAACTTCGATCTTTTGGATTGTGATTTCATCTGCACAACTTTCGATAGCCACATGGATTCTGGAAAGGAAGCACATATCTTTGTGAGCAAACTGAACAGATTTATTTCTCAAAAATATTACGACAGATCTACAAGTTACACATTATGGGAATTTATTAGATAAAAAAAAGCTTTTAAAAGTTCAGGCATAGTGAGGGCTAGTTTTTGTTGATAGAACCTGTCTTATCTGTAGAGGCAAAAGCAACATCATTAGCAAGCCTACTGCATTGATTTTTACAACTTCTGAGAAAATAGAGTTATCTGTTGGCTATCGTAAAATAACAAACCTTTGTGCCATGTACTTATATGATTGACATCTTTCTTACCTTTTACGCAAACGCTCAAGCGAATCCCAAAACCATTCACATCTCACGACAGGGCTAATTATATCTACTACCGTTACATGTCTGCCGATTGGGTCATCTGCTGTGACCTTAAATGACTCTCAAAGTCACCATAAGTTGCGATGACCTTGACCTCAGCGTGAAAAGTCGAAAGGGGATGTGCAGTAACATAACCTTCGGCAAACAGTATCAAATGACAGAATTTAGCCGTCGTGTTTATATGCCCAGGAACACCGAACACAACTTCCAAGATGCTTTCAAACAGATCAACTATTTGCAAAAAGAGCAAATCACAATGATAAGAGAAAATACAAACATGTTTTTTACCGGATAACTAGCAAACTGAACTTCCCATCAAGATCAAATACACGAAATGGCTAAGAATTCTACCCAGCGATCATTAACATTTCAAAATACAATTTATAGGACAAACTTACAGCGCAGACATGGTCTTGCAAAAATTAAAGGTCGGAAATGTAAATTAACCTTGTTTCTCTTGATTCGTTTTCGTATCACTATATGTGCTAAGTGAAAAACAAAAATAGCACTAATTCTGGAGGGTTTCGTAGTTTTGGAAACTTTTTTTTTTATAAAACACAGGAAATATTTGTTGTCATTAAATGCTTTTAAACTATTGGTGCTTTGCTTCCTCCTTTTTTATCAAAGCAAGAGTTTTGTCGTGACGTAGCTGGATTACCGGCTGATTTTCCACAAAAAAAAACTGACTGTAAACCGACGAGATTGAAATTTTTATATTCTTTTGTTTGACTAAAATTCGGCTGCAAACATAAAGGTATGGCGTAACAGCTGGATTACTATCGCCTACTACTAGTAGCCCCCGTACCGCAGGTTGGGAGCCACTGATAAACCTTGTAAACGTTTAACTTCACTCCGAGCGGCCGCAAGTATTTTGTTGTTATATCAAGAAAGTCGTGATTAGTGGAGTTGTTTTTCAGTAGTTCTCCATCATAACGTTGAGTAATTGCGCATTATAAAGAAAAGGAAAATAGCGCGTACATGCGTCGCAGCACACCTTGTCTGCGATGTTGGCTGCTATTGAGCGAAAGCGCAGCTGATATACGGTGACCTATAAGCATTGATTTTACATTCGCCGCAACGCAAGACGTGATGGCTAGTCAATATTCTTATCGTAAGCTGTATCGATTTCGACGCAGTCTGCTTGGCAGGAAAATTAGAAGCAGATGTTGCGTGTGGTCAAGGGACAGGATTGCCGCTAAGAAGAATGGCGTTCGGCGTATTGGTGTGAGAACGTGCAGTGTGGAATGAAAAGGCGTCGGCGTGTTATCTATGAAAAGTCGACAGAAAAATATTTACGCTTTCCGTGGCCACTCTTTTTCACTCCTTCCCAGGGTCTTTGAAATACTTCGTGAGCCTAACAAGCAGACACAAAATGATCAACTACATTCATGCAAGCCTGAGCTTTGAATCGAAAGCAATGGAAAAAAAAGTAAAATCATTTCGATTTCACAAACAATCGCAAAGATGCACTTTTAATTGAAAAAAAGCTTGAAATTCTATGATTTATCAATCTTCCTATGTAGAAGAATTTCAGGTACAAAGCCAAGAATGATCGGAGTTTTTAGACCCAAAATACAAATCAATGTTTTCCTACATACTTCGAAATGCCTTCATCGGTATTTATCAGGACAAAGTAACTGTTTGTAAATCCAGCAACCCTGCGGTATAGATTTTAATTTGCTCAAAATGGACACAATATAGATGTTTTGTTTTTCCTTCCGACATCAACCCTCAGTTCGAGGTATTTTTTTGGAAATGACCTTGTTGCAAACTTGAAGGCTGTAGTTATCGCTGCCGCCTCTTCGCAGCTTATCTTTGCTGTAACAACAATCCTGCGAGTTCCGAATAAATAACTGCCCCGATAAGGTATCTGCTTTACTGAAGACAAGCAGTTAATTCAGTGCAGCTTTCATTGCCCGGGGTGAATTGGCGTTGGTTCGTGTTTATGCTAGATGTAATTACGTTAGAATAGGGACGCATTTCGTAATTTCATGTTCTCGATTTTGCTTCAAAAGTTGCATTTTACACAAGGTAATTGACAAAAGTCTAGACATTACTAGACGCCACTAGACATTTGATATTACTGGACGACACTAGATCAGAACCGTCGCCAGAAAGTCGCCAATGGGCGGGCTTTGCGTTTGAGCGGGGGCTTGACGTTTGTGCAGCGGGGGCTTGACATTTAAATTTAACAAAAATTCCACTTATTTATAACGTTTCATATTTCAATTTGGGGGCTTGGAGCTTTGTTTGGGGGGCTAAGCCCAAAAAACCCCCCGTGGCGACGGGATTGCATTAGATATTTGACATTTAGGAGTAATCGCCAAACCTTTGCTTTCTTCGAAACAGGTTATTGTTCTTTTGGCTACGCTATAAGTGGGCCGTATATGGTCCAGTTTTGCATCCAGGATTGCATTTTCTGTGGCATTTTGAGTTGTTGTAATGCTCTCCCAAATAAACCTGAATTAATGAATAAGTTTTCGTGGCCTTTTATTAAACAAGTGATATTAAGCCATGGCTTTGATACCACTTGTATTTGCGAGTACTTTGGTAACCTTTTAACACACCACGCAGAAGAGTTGGTGTGTCACAGACAGGTTTTATAAGGTTTGACCTTGGTGACTGTTAAGACATTTTGAGAGACCGCAACTATTTCATCTGAATATCGAGAATCCAAGATGATCGTAAAGCGAGGTTTTAGTGCATTTTGGTGGTGGTCGTAAAGCGAGGTTCTACTGTAATTTGAGAGAACGTAGGAAAAATTTGGTAGACCGTTTCGTTCCCTCAAAATACTTTAAAAAACACTGGTCACAGATATAACTTCTTGGTCAGCACTTTCACCATTCATGTGTTCTTCAACCAAAATTACGAAAATGCCATGCAACTCCTGAAATCAGAAATGTTTCATAATTATGAGAACAGCATTTAAAAATCCCAAAATAATAGCAAGAGCAAAATTTTAAAACTTGTAAATTTCGCAACAGTAGTCAAATAGCATTAGAAGGTTGTTGACTGGAAGGTTCAATGCTTTCCTACCGGATCAACAGGCGGCATTATATTGCCACATGTGGGAAATAACTGCACGCGTATGGTATCGGTTTAAAGCGAAGTGTCAGTGAGACAGTTACTTCCTGCCACGTCGTTTGATTTAAAATGACGAAAAAGCTGTTTTCCAAGTTTTCCAACCGTGAATTTTGTTAAAGAATTTAACTTAGCCTTAATTGCAATAAGCGCCACGAGGGTATTCGCACGGTGACCACATGCTCTCCTTAAGTAGTAGCGTAGCCAGCCCAAAAATTTTGGGTGGGCCAAAATGTTTTATTTTAGGCGAATAATACTATTTTATTTGGGATACCGCCTCTCAAAGCACAACCAGGGTTGCCGAGCAGGAGTCGGAGCCGGAGCTGGGCATTTTGCCTGAAGCCGGAGCTCAGAATAAAAGTCAGGAGCCGGAGCTGGAACTCAGTTTAAAATTTAGGACCGGAGCTGGAGCTATGGCCATTTGAGAGGTAGCTCCGGTTCCGGGTCTCTTCCTGGATACAAACTGTTTTGCCAAATTGACTGAAAAACAGGTTTACTTTACCTAAAACAAGCACGCTAAAAGCGATTGTTGCGAGTGACGACACCAGACTGCAACAATGGATCTGCAAGGCTTTCAATCATCGCTAAGACTGTGGCGTCGTAGCTCGACAGGCGCGGAGTTACTTGTAGAAGTAAGAAAATCGCTAACTACCACATCTTACTTCTAGCAGGGGCGGATCCACGCAGTAAGGTTAGGGGGAGCGTTTTCAGTAATATTTGGTAGTCAAGCCTCATTACGTGTTCACTACTGTAAGAGAGATGAAGCATACTTCACAGCACTGCTATGACAAAACAGCGGACGGCAAAATGACCTTATTCCGCGAATGCTGTTTTCCGAATCCTACAAATCATGAAATCATGGTGAATAAAATTATGTTCGTAGGATTTAAGGGGGCAATCGCCACACACCTGGATGACTTTAAAGTCAGATTTATCAAACCGGGTCTGTAGTAGTGTTGCGATCAAAAAAGAACTGAGCTACAATGAATAGGTGTATGATATCCATAGCTTTTGTAGCTGTGTACTTATGCTGTTTGCAGAGAGTATGATTAAGATATATTAAGCGTGAANTGCACGGCACGCCATTGNAAAGTAGGATTTTTTATTAGAAACCATTAGGCTTACTAGCAAGGTTTACTAGATTACTGGCGAAGTTCACTAAGAACTATCNGCAGCATAATATGAAAGTGATAACTAATTGGTAGCGAACTAGCATTGCTTTGCATGGCAGTACATCTTCAGGAGGGTATAAAAATGCAGTGTAAACAAATGTGTGCTTTTCATGAAGTTTTCATCGGTGGAAAACTTTTATGTTTTCAGCACGGTAACCGGTCTTATTTTCTCCTAGGATTTTCAGGTTAAATTGTGCTTTACTTTGCGATTCATCACGCTTAGTGCTTATTAAGAATGCAAAAGATAAGAAATCAGAAGTTTTCAGCTATTTTGAAAAAGCCAAAAGTGACTTTCTTGCTAGAAGCCATGCTATTTATTCGAACAAACGGCTTTTAAACACATCTTGGCATTTGTATTAATGCAAATGTGTGCACGTTAGAAAGGACACATGAGAGAGTTAATCGACTATATGTTTTGCGTTCTTTGCATGGTTTGCCCGCGCAGCGCTGTTAACTACAGTAGAATCGCCAAGACTGCAATAGGCAAGGCATCCAACGAGTACAAAACAATTGGTCGATTGGGACTAGACTGTGTCAAAAACGCTCGGACACAAAGGTAGTTTTCCAAACAGCCATTTTCTTGATTCCGGTGGTAAAGAAATAACTAAAGGTCACCGGGCATTAACAGCAAAACCAGCGACTGCCCTACTAGAAATTGCTTATATTACCGTTATCTGGAGGTACGCTTCCGTCAGTAACTGTGTTCTAAATCGTCTGAACCTGTGATTGTTGTTTTTTCGCTGATTTACTCATGGTAAGAGCGCTGCTTGTAAAAACTACCTGATTAACTTACTCAAACAAGATTGGTATATTCTCTTAGTTTTGTGTACAAGATATATTAATTTTTCATTCAACGTGAGGCACACCAAGCAATTGAAAATATTAATGTGTAAAAACAAACAGAAAATGGAGCTGGAGCCATACTATGAATAAAGAGAACTCCGGAGCTAGAGACGGAGCCATGTTCATGAAAAAAAGTGTTCCTGAGCCGGAGCAATATCATTTTTACAACGGCTACGCTGTCCTGTTTAGAACCAATAAACAGGTGCAGTTATACTGTGACTGATTTACCTGTTGCTCGACGGTGTTACTGGCCCAATGACTACGCATGTAAATGTCAACTTTCGTCACATGGTTTATTTTTTATGCATTTTCCACGCAACGCTTTTCCGCTTGAACAGTTTGTTTGGAAAGGACTCGGATTTTATGGACCCTTATGCAAATAAATGCCCATTTCTGGAAGAACCGGAAAACGTTAACAACCAGGTATAAGCCAAACCAACTGAGATGAGACAGTGCAACCAAACACACCTGAATAATCGTCTGATGTTTTGTCGATGTTCTCCTGGACATCCACATCCTCGTTTCCAATTTGAGTTTGATGCTCAGTGGAGTTGTGGTAATTGGGAGGCAGTAAATCAACGACGTCCTGTTTATGCAAAAACAGTCTATCAGAAACACTACAGCTTTTCGTATGCACGAAACAAAAAATGTTGCTACAGTTCAAGAATCAGGTTCAGTTTCATTGTTTTCGCTTTTCGTACTTCCTTTTGACTGTAACGAGTGGCCGGGGCGGCTGCGACGCCCATTTTCGCTTAATTTTGTGTCGGGGACCACACGACTACTTTCATAGTGAATGCTGCATCATTGGTGGCAAGTCGATGGCAGCACCGTGCGTGAAGCTTTTCCTTGCACACATCATTAACACGGGCTGGAAGGTTGCAAACCAAGTAC
>JGI24022J15233_10005386_pt1 | contig 13552 bp, 13 predicted proteins | sample Ectturendosymbi2_FD_15233 | JGI IMG/M metagenome (IMG submission 15233) | reverse complement strand
TTTTTTTATAGTGATTCCTAATAAAACTGTATTAAACCTTTTCAGGCAAATTATTTTCAAGAACAGCAGATCAAGCACAAGCAGTGACAAGATGCCGTTGCTGTTTTTATCAAGAATACAAAAGGCAAATTTTGTAATGGGCGAAGCTGACGGTTAGTACATGTTGTCAGTTACCAATGTACATGCCCAAGTGTAATTTGTCGTTTTTGGGAAGTACTTTTTCAATTTTGTTGTTGTTGGGGTCGATAGTTGAATGTTACATGCTGCTGTCGACCTGAAATGCCCTGTGGATAGAGAAATTGTTGAAACTACAGCGTTGGTAGCCAATGCTGGATTTACCATTGGGCTAATAAGCAGGGTTGCGGAGTCGGAGGTAAAATAACCAACTCCAACCTTTTCAAAATTTCCAACTCCCGACTCCGACCTTTGCAAAATTTCCGACTCCTTAACATAAAGGGAATGAAATTTGGCTGTTAAAATCAATTGAAATCGTGGTGCACAGCAAGAAATCTCTGTTTCAACAAAAGTTTCCAAAGAAATTGCGACAGGAATTCCCAATTTAGGAGTGTGATGCAAAAAATGATCCAATTGGACATCCGGAGTCGGAGTTGGACAAAAATATCCGACTCCCAGTGTTGTCAGGAATCCGACTCGACCAGAAAAACCTCTGACTCCTTACGACTCCGCAACTCTGTTAATAAGGCGATAGCTTAGGCCCTCAATTTTTTTTGATTTATTGTTTTTATTACAAGCGACTACCTAATTATCTCGTAAAACTTTGCAATTTGACGAAATATCTGATGACACTAACTAAAGCAATTCAATTATTTTGCAAGACTTTAATTTAACATTCCCGGTACATTTAACAACGAGAGATGGAGAATAATATTAATATTTATTATTTTGCAGTGTGCTATATACATTACATTTTTTCATGTATGTATTTCCAATACTTTTTGTAGCTTAGTTTGCAAAATTATAGGCCCTTCTCTAGTAAACAGCCTTAGGCCTACAGTACCCTTAATCTGATCTTGTTGGTAGCATGCTATTTGAGTTTGTTAAAATAACTTTGTAGTATTAGAATGAAATGCAGAAGCCATGTAACATCCCTTTTGAAACAGCACAAAACCACAGACATGAATGAAGTGATGATGAGCGTTTGGAAAACTGTTTTTATTGTCAGCAAATTTCGGTGATTGAAGCGCAAAACGTCAAACCCTGAAATACTTCGCACCACCCGCTTGTTTCTTGGTTTGATGTCTTGTACTTAATTCGTTCATTTATTCTGACGACGAAAACGGTTGCTATCGAATCGTCCAACATGATTTTATTCATATCTGTGGTTTTTGGGTTGTTGGTGTAGTGTAATTCAATTTTTGTTTCCTTCACACTACTCAACACATGCAGCTTATGGCGCGGTCAGCAAAATTCCTATTGGATGGACTATCACATTCAAGGATGCAGAAGACAGTGCTGTTTTACATGAAGAAACTTTCAAATCTGTAAACGAGAAAGCTGCGGTTCCTTGGCTGGTTGCTTTTCAGAAGGTATGCTGTTTAGGATTTACGCCGCACTCGTGTTTTTTTCATGCGTTTTATTCCGCTGGTTATTCGAGTTTAACCTGCGTCGTACTTGAAACCGAGAAAGAAGCACTGAAGTGGTGTTTCCCAAATACCGTGCCGATTGAGGAAAAAGTTTGCTGCAAAACTGCAACAGGTTTGCGATTCGTCTTATTCTCTGCCTGGCAGCTTAAAGAAAAAGGCCGTATAAAGCTCTCTTAGGCACACTCAAAGATGAAATTACGTCGACAAAATCGAAAAAATGAGTGTTATGCAAAAGATTACTGCCTGTAGTTTTCTCTGTTACTACTTTTTTGACATTAATATTTCGAAGCGTAAAACAATAAAACCGCACAGTTATATGCAATCAAATCAGACCTACGCTCTTACAAACTGATGTGTAGGATGTTGAAACGATGAAGGTTTGAAACGCCCCCCTGCACTGCTCGCTCATCATATTTTACTTTCTCTTCAGCGAATCTTTTCACAGTAATAATTAAGCGATCGGCAATTGAGTCATCCTATATAGTGGTGAAAACATAATCGAAAAGATGCGGTCAAATCAAATCCGAGCATGTGTTTGGTTAACCAGGCATTGAAGTACCTCTTCGAAGCTAGAGAGACCAGTTAATATCACACAAGCTGAAGAAAGATCGTTTGATGACCATTTTCGACGCAATCCGTGTCCATCATTTCAGATCATCAGTGTTTCCACCCACACTATCTTTTGCGCAAAGTTAAATCCAGCAATGTAAAATACTACATCGGCTGTATTTGATCTTCCTGTATGTTGTGATGTAGAAATGTGCGTTCGAACCGTACTGTCTGAACTTAACCACGCGTGTGATTCCAAATTTTTCGAATAGTNGGATTGTTTACTTGCTATGTTGCATTCAGTAGCTTTCGTGGAACCAGGTCGATTCCGCTCAAGATGCAAAATAGAGTTGTGCATACCTTGTTTTCACACGATTCGGATTTCGTGTACCTTCGTTTACGGCAAACATTCAATAAACGTAACCTGTTTTCAATTTCCACATGGATTTGTGAGGTTGGCCTTGTAAGCTTTTGCAAATACGGCTCGAAACAGACCGGTTAAGTTGTGTGATTTTGGATAGAAAATGTGTATTTGTCGACCGATCAGTACGTGGCCTTGAAATGAGGTTCGTGTAATTGCTTCTAAGAATGTACAGCATGTCTTGCCAACAAAATTTTGTGCGTCGATTGACGTCGTCGAAGCGGCATTTAGTGGATCTGTAGGTTGATGCCTGCGTTGGCATTAAATTTCGCCTCGACTGTGTCTTTAATTGCCTTTCCTATATAGTGCAATAAGCAAGTTAGCAATGAAGATGCCAAGAATGACTGCTTGCAACGCAGCCATGGACGTCGGAAGGGGGGGCAAGCCCCCCTGGATTTTTAAATTTCACACTTTCCTGTTAAATTTTTGGCAAAAAAGGTCTTAGTTTCGAGTTAAAATGAATTTCACCACCTATGTTCCCCCTGGAAAAAATCCTTCCAACACACATGAGCGCAGCTTTCACTCAATGGTCGCCTGAAATTCGCCTTTCCCCGTATTTTCGTCTGCTTCAAGGATTGCGCCATTGTAATTAAAAAATTCAAAATCAATGACGCTCGATGGAAGTTACAATGATACAACATTACACGGACTATGGCATATTTTCTTAAAATGTTTTGCGTTGTTGATTGTCGAACAGTCATACGTCCAGTTGAAAAATCAATCACAGGTAATTTTCATGTGGTTTTAAACTATTTAGTTGGCGATTGCGTGTGGAACTCGTAGCGTGGTTTACTTAAATTGAAAATTGACTACTTCCCATTTATGCTCCTGTATTTCGATTTGGCTGTTTTGTGTGTGTTCTTGTGTTCTACTGATGACCCCTGGTATGGACCATAAGGCTGAGGCAAACACGTAAATAAGAAATAAGTACCTATTGCTTGTACTGTAATGACCTTCGTCTGTATTCATTTCGGTTTTTAAATCGCAGTATTTTTTGTTCTTTGAACTTTGTGCATATGCTTGTATTTTCACTTTTCATTACATTTTTTGTATCTTTATGTTTGCTTTTCCCTTTCATAGCTCTTCTCGTCGAAAGAAAATCAGGCAAAAGTAGTTTGTGTGCATTTCAGTACAAACTGTTGCTGAAGTTTAGCACTGGAAGAGACTCCTGTTAGTTTCAGTTCGTATTTATCTGCTTGCTTGTCTCAAACGCACGATTGACTCCCCGAACAGCGGACACTGTCAACCAGCTGATCCGTTTAAGAAGTTTGAAGCATCAAAGCCAGGTGTGTAGTAGGTGGTGACGGTGTTCCCACACCTCTTTGGAACTAATCCAATTTTAGAATGTAAAATTTTCTACATTTCTACCGTTGTGGATAAATTCAGAGCAAGATGTGCATCCCCTGTTTGGGAGAAACTAACCAACGGTTTAATTCCTTTGCGCCACCAACCTGAAGTGCCCATAATGCTTTCCAACTCACTACGTCAGCTGCAAGTCCCACAGAAGGTTGAAGTTCATATTTGTACCAGCCAGGTAATTTTTAGCATTTAAATATCTTCTGTGTCTGCAAAGGCCTGACAATGACTTGCATGTGCGGCAATAAAACATTTTCTTGTTTGTTATTTCTACAAAAACTCCTAGCTTGTCCATAGGCTTCTCCAGAGTTGTTTCAACGCGACGACTAACCAGTGTCAATCGGGAACCTCATTCTCTACATTGGGAACATCTGCACTATCTCTTGTGTGTTTGCCGCTGCAGAATACTGCCCGCAGAATGGTCCAGCAGTGCACAAGCACACACGGGACATCTCGACGTTACATGGAATGAGACCATGCGGCACACGGCCTCATTCAACTCAGTCCATAGCACTCAAGTCATCCACTTACCCTTCCTGGCTGATGTAAGACCTGCAGCAGCCTGCATGAGGCACTGCACATTCGCCCATGACCAACAGCCCAAGACGCTCTTAAACCTTCCGCGGACGATTTCTCAACCTCCCCATCCGGACATCTCCATTGAGAGGTTGGTTGTTTTGATGACTGCCTGAAAAAAGCAGGATTTGGTATGTCAGGTCCGTGTGTTTGTGGAACTCGACAAACAGCAAAGCACATCTTCCTGGGCTGTCAAAGGCTGCGTTCAACATACTGCCTATGACACTGAAAATCATGCATTTTTACTTCCAGAGCAGTGTTTCTGATTGCCAAACCTGGCCTGTGCATACGAAAGAAGTTGTTTTTCACAGATGTGGCAAAAATGTGATTGCTCCGAGGACACGTTGAGCAATAGAAAACTGGTTCTTCCCTTTTCCGGTTGATAAATGGAAGATACCGTATTTGTGCGAAAGTAACTTACACCAAATATGTAACGCGCAGCAGGTTTCGGGCCGATGTTTGAAGCGCAACGACGAATCACACTTTCATCGATTCCATATTTTTCCAGCGGCGCGGTTATCTTACGAATTTTACCATTTCAATAATTCGAGCGTAAGCCTGGCAGTGTGTTTTTGTGACATCTGTTTTTAAATGACTTGGAATTTTCTGATTTTTATCGTCATGGTATAAAATTTAATAACTTCAGTGTGCTGTCTGTGAGTTCTAAAACACGTATCAAGTGTATGAGAAATGGTGTGGTTGTTTTGCGCGAGAGAATGCCACAGTCGCCATTTATGATCTCATTATAATTTTACGTGATGAAAGTGGCGGTATGTGTTGAAATGCCACAGTGCTTTTTTGCTGCAAAAACAGTCTTGAAAACAAAATGGTATGTTAGCCACTCTGTCTATTAAGACGCAGATCCCAGAAATTGCTTCAATCGCTGGTTATTTTCGAATGGATAGGTAAGCAATTGCATCTTGGCAGCTACATAAGTGTTGCTCGATATTCCAATCGCTCTGTTCTTGATACATGGTCGTTGCTGTGTGCCCTGTGTTGATGGTTGTTCATTCATTAAACGTTTTATGAACGGAGAGCTGCCATCTTGGTGTTATATAACAGTAGCACATTTCCATCAGTTTTTGTAGTAGGCTACGTACTTGAATTTCTAAATTCAACTAAAATTGTCTACACCCAGATTTCTGAAAAGAGGAGGGAAGCACAAGGGTCCATATATAAATTTTTGTCAAAAAGGAGCAAGAACTTAGTTGTTGAGCCAAATCTTCGAGGTCAAGGTTCAACTCTTAACGAAACGTGTCACCGCGAACTCACACTAAAGAACTCAATGTTCGAAAGGAAAGCTTCTGGCGTGAGATTGAAATGTGGGTAACTTAGTTTTTTTGCAAATCAGGACAAATGGTTGCAATATATTCTCAATTGCCAAAAATGTAGGTGCGTTAAAGGCGCAGTGACTTTGCGGTTTCAGCGAATGGTCAGCAACTTCCTTGTCTTCCTCCAAGTATTCAAAATCAGTTCAACTGTCTTCGTTAAAAAATGTTTCCTACATGCGAAATCTCAATTTCACAGAAATGCACAAGTTTGGAAAGTGTAAAAGAATATTTGCTTCCAAAAGCTTTGACAGATTCAATGAATCTGTATTTTCAAGCTCTAGCAAAATATTTATAAGTGCGTTTACTCTGGCGAGAATTGAACTGTTATCTGCTGCAACTGCAGGATCTCAACTGTATCGATATACCGTAAGTTCTGCGCTCTTGTTATTTAGCGACTGTTGTGATCAACCATCTTCATGAAAGAGAGAAGGTATGTCAGTAGACCACCAGAAACGCGAAAAGCTTTCTTTGTTTGACGGGTCTACCACGCCAAGCACAAACCCTGGTTTAAGACACAGGAACAAAATCATGGCACAGCCATAGGTTATTTACTCAAAACTAGCTTCGCAGAGAGTTACCTTGCATTATAATCATGTTTGATAACTCTGTAATGCGAACCGTGTTCGAGCCAGTTATAGCCAAAGATCGCTTGAAACGCCCAAACACGTTTCAGCTTTCATGGTCGAAACTTTATGAAGCTGGCTGTGAGTGGGTATTCCGGAAATATAGTGTTTTACACTGACGAACTGAACGATGTGCTTTGTTTTGGAATAAGTCATATTTTCGAATTTCTTGAAGCAAAGCGTACCGAACACATTTTTGAGATTTGCAGCAAATCTTCAAAAGATAGCAAACCACCTGGTATTTCCGATAAGTTTTATTTCCGCTTCATGTTCCACAATCAGAAAGTCTTAGAAATCACAAGCTAACTTTGAGTGACACAAACAATTGGTGAAGAATACAAACACAGCATTAGAACAATTAAGGTAAGGTGCACTAAAATTCGGGTATAATTTCGCGGTATTTGATTTTTGCTCGTGTGTGTATGTGTACTTCTGCTTCCTCTTTGGATAACACTTTCGAGTTTTGTGTATGCCACTATTGGCCTACTATGTGATGTGGACTCTGAATACGTTCATAAAAGAAACATTAATTTTTTAAAGTCAATCTTTCAGAATTATCCTTCACGCTTAGACCTATGTTCGTACTCTGTGATCTCACATTAAAAATTTAAGCCAAATGCTCTAAAGCAGACAGACATTACCTGAATTTGAATGACTCTAAATTTCGCACTTATCTTCCAAATGTTAAGGTTAGTGATGGATGAACCATTTTCAAAGTGGAGCGCACAAGTACACGTCAAGAAAACTGCGGAAAACTTTTTCATTACACGATTTACTTTAACAATAGACCAAGACGTAATTGTGTTGCTTACAAAATTTCAGCAAAATTCGAAAGTAAACAGTGGGGTCCTGACCCCAAAAAAGTGGAGGGCCTAGGCCCAAGCGACTCCGACACCCTGGTTGAATTGCTCACAGCATCGTTTCTAAAATGTGGGAAACTGGGAATACACACCTCCCCAAATTAAAAACATTCTGGTAAACTTACATAAGAATCAGTTGAGTGTAAACCCTTAAAAAGTGAACTTTGCATACTGTTTCATTTCAAATTTTAATAAAACTTGACGTGATGATACAAAACGTTTTTTTAGCGTTTGAAGCGATTTTTGCCCCAAACATATTTGGTGGCTTCATCCCTCATTGGGCCCCGCCTCCTGCACCTGGAAGTACACAAACTAACATCAAATGCCTTCGCTTTGCCCACATCAGGGGTTCCCAACCTTTTTACCATCGCGTAGCACTTGGGCACCCCGTATTGTCAACGCGAACCACTACTTCCAGAAAACTAATTTGATCGAGTCTTAGTTTATTCAGAAGAATAGTATACATTAAAATGACAATGAAAGACCACCACTAAATCTAATGAGATTTTTGTTTGCCTTCGCCAATTGGTTGATGCGTGGCGTAGATTTGTTAACAGCCCATCGAAAGTCATAATGACGACGAACAAAAGCGTTGGGCGTTTGAATGCGCCACGGGAAACAGCGACCAACTGCAGTTATGTAGGTTTGCGGGCTATCGTGTCGACGGTCGGACTGTTCGCAAACAAGTACATCGCGTTGAATCACGAATGGAATATTACTGGGAATTACGCACTTAAGGTGCAAAAACATTGAAATATTAATGTGTCCACTATACTTCCGAAAGACCTCAGGATCGAACATGGGGGCGCCAAAGCGCCATCTAACCTCGTTACGCCCCTGAGCTACAGGAAAATTTATTTGTTTAGAAACAAAGGCCGATACCTAAACTAGAAAGCTGTAAAATCCAGGTTTTTGTGAAAAAATGGAAGTTACTCCCGTACCACCTGGAAGACCTTCGCGTACCACTAGTAGTACGCGTACCTCAGGTTGGGAACCTCTGGCCTGCACCTATCGAATTTTGTGTAACATCACCGAGAAAGCAAGTTTTTCCCTCACATCAAGTGAGCTATTTCAACACGACGTTTAAATAACTTGATTAGAAACAACCTGTGTGGCTTTGTTCGACGATGCGCATCTTCATCCAGGTGTTTCATCCATTCAATTCATGTCTGATGCTTTTTACAAATCTCTACTTTTCTCCCATTATGGCAACGCTATGTATGCAGGGGCGTAACGAGGGGGGCAAGGGGAGAACAATTCCCCGGGCGCCAATTCACTATGGGGGCGCTGAATCACTACGTGGGCGCCGAATTACTGCGGGAGGCACCGAAAAGTCCCAACAATGTCACAAGTACTTTCTTCAATACAGTAAGTGTGCTTTCGAAAGAGCTCCGGTTCGACTATGGGGGCGCCAAACTTGTTTTTTTGCCCCGAGCGCCATCTAACCTCGTTACGACCCTGAATGTATGGCAATCACCGAATGCAATAGTAAAGTAGTTGATGCGTTGTCCTGGTGCTTGTTCATCTTTGGATTGAATTCGTGTACCAATAACACCTGCTTTGTAATGCGCTATGACCAGGCATTTGACACGTTTCTGTTTTTTCAAATGATACCTGTGAAGTAGATCGAGTTTGAACTAAACACGTAAAATAAAATACACACGCCTCATTAAACAATCTAATTTTTTTATATCTGGCTTCACGTTGTTCTTTACGAGTTTGTGCTCAGCTCTGAATTGCCTTGTCTGTTTTTAATACAACGATTAAAGCATTGACGTTGTTTTTTTACAACGTGCACCTGAGCATAAATCCACTGCGACACGGTTCTTTTCAAATATAGGGGGCTTTGCTGCCGATAAAAGTACAGTATTCACGATGCTTTTCAGAGCCATTCATGTAACTACATCAAAATCAACTGTTCAATAAAAATATCGAATGTCTGTAGAACGAAACTGTTTGTGAATAGCAAATAATTACAGCTGGAACTGTGCAAAAACCTGGAACTTAATCTTGAATAGCGCTCCTGCTCCACAGCGCTGTTTCACATATCATATCATAAAAACGCCCAAGGGCGTACGAAAGGGGGGAAGTGGGGTTAACCCCCCCCCTTGAGTTTGATATTTTGCAAAACTTTATTACCTGCGCAAAGGAGATTAATTATTTTCGCATACTTTTTGCTTGTTAATTTGTCGACTTAATGCAAATACGACGGAATAAATTTGCATGCAAATTCCAAGGAACATTGTAAGTTGGCCAATACGTAATAATTATGTTTTGGTGGGAATTCGGACTATCGTCTGCGTCCAGCAACCACCTTACCACTTTTTGCAGACCCTCCATCCACTATGCATGCTTAAGATTGTGTTCCGCGATAGTTCACTTTATCCGAAACAATTGTCTTTATTTTGTCTCCTAAGGCTGATCAGCGCAAGCGCTGACCGCAATGGCTACACTAGCAATTTCTGTAGCATGATAGAGCTGTTGCACGAACTCAAAAAGAGCTTCTTTTTAACATGGAAGCATTCAGGGATTTGATTATGTCTCAGCAGGGAGAAATGAAAACTAAAAGTTTGCTGGACTTCTATGCATACTAAAAAATTGAAAGTTTTCGTGCGTACTTTATGCGCATTCTCAATTCTTGTGTACTTTCTATGCTCAAATGCTCGTATTCGACAAGATATCAGCACAGCCTGATTTTGCAGCGGTAAATTGCTTCGACGCAGTGATGAGTGTGTTTTACACCCTGTTTTAACGCGCTTCCTGATATTTTTGCACTTATGAACTGCTGCATCGTAGCGTTGATTGTATTTTCCTCTGATATCCCAGCTGGGAGTGCTGATAGTTTATATTAAGCAAGGGCGTGCGCAAGGGAGTTTGGGGTTAAACCCTCACCCCTGAGCTTGATATTTTACAAAATTTCATTACCTGCGCAAAGGGAATTAATTGTTTTCGCATACTTTTTGCTTGTTAATTTGTCGATGTCGAAAAAACACTTTCTGCAGATCTTTCATGCACTACGCATGTATAAGATTGTCCCGCGATAGTTCACTTTATCCGAAACAATTGCCTTTATGTTGTCTTCTAAGGCTGATCAGCGCAAACACTGACCGCAATGGCTACATTACCAATTTCTGTAGCATGATAGAATTGTTGCACGAGCTCAAAAACAGTTGTTAACATCGAAGCTTTCATGAATTTGATAATGTCTCAGCAGGGAAAAGGAAAACTAAATGTTGCTGGACTTCCAGGCCCGTAACCAGCTTGGGGCACCACACCAGGGGGGCGAAGAGTTTTCTAAAAGGGGGACAATTTTTTTAAACTATGTCCAATACTTTCAAAATACGTCCAACACATTTTTCTTGTGGGGGCAAAAATTTTTCTACGGGGGGATTCGCCCTCTCTGGTTACGGGCCTGTGGACTTCTATACATCACAAAAAACAAAAATATTCTTGCGTACTTTATCCGCATTCTCAGTTCTTGAGTAGTTTAGCAAAATTCGATCTTGCAAACCAGGGTGTGCGCCAGCCAGTCCAGCCGCACACCTCCAATCCTGAACTGCTCGTATTTGACGAGACCTTAGCGCAACCTGATTATGCAGTCGTAAATTGCTCTTAAGTTGTGATGAGTGTGTTTCACTCCCCTGTTTTAACGCGCAGTCTGATATTTTTGCACTTATGAACTGCTGTGTCGTAGCTTTGAATTTGTTTTTCTCTGATAGCGTAACTTGGAGCGCTGATATTTTATATGTCATTGCAATGATATATAAACTAAGGGAGTAGATGTAGAGAAATATGCATTTTATGTCAACAAACTTCGCCAAAACGTGGGTTTGGAAACATGGAAATGACGTCAAATTGTGACGTCACAAACAGCGCACACCAAATACAAATGACCACCATAAGACCCTGAACCAAACCCCCCTCATGAAAATTTTCTGCGTACGCAACTGAAAACGCCTCACCGTTGGGGAAATTAACTCTGTTGTATCCATCTTCTTGACTTGATTATTTGTCATTCACGACTATGCACTCATAATTCTAAGGTTCGAATGATACGAGTCATGAACAACTTCGACACATGTTTTTTCACAGGTGACTTTTATTATTTCGTACGCGAACATACCTAAAAAAGCTCAAATGATATCGTTTATGCTTCAGCGGTATGTTAAGTCTTTTCAAGTTACCCTTTGACGTAAAATGTCTCTTATGGGCCTTTTTTTGGCGAACTACCGGCGATTTTCTACGATTGCCCTCGAAACGCGCAGACAAGATCGGTGCAGTCAGCATCACATCATTCGCACTTTTTGAAAAAGCATTCCTTCTTTTCTCTTCCGGGATATTGCGTTGCACTCTCGTGGGCTGCACTGTTTCTCTCGTGTACGTGTTCCGACCTTCCACTTCAACCAGATTTTGAGAAAATTTACTTTGGCAACTAACCCTCGAAGCCCGCATTTGTTCACATTGGTCATGCGAACTTACAGCTGATTGACCTTTGCTGGAACTTAAACTTTTCCTTTTAACAGAAATACCGACGTCACATCGTGGCTTCGCTAAAGGGAGACTATCTTTCACTCCCGCTACCTCTTCGCAAGATTGATCAGGCAGGCATCGATTCTTATTTTCCGCGTTAGTGACACACACGCTGGGCTGTGTCGAACGAAAGATCTCGCGCGTGTTTTCCGAGTGACGCGTCATTGGACTGCACACCGATAAATTTTCTTTATCCTTCCCTGTTTCACGACTTACATCCAGCATTTCAGTCTTTTCGTAGCAGGTGCCAAACAGTCGACGAAGAAGTTTATCAGACCCTTTAGCGACACGACGGTCAATTTGCACCTGCCGATTAAAATCGAACATGTTGTCGGGCAGATTCGGAATGATTTTGCCATGCAGCTTGAGCGTGGAAGAAAAGACATTGTACCTAAAACAGAAATTTAAGTTCTTTATAAACAACAAAGAAAAAATGATGAATTTAATGAAATCATGCTTTATTTTCAATATGATCTCTTTCAAGTCACTGCATTTTATGCCATTTCTAATGCGACTTTACAAGGCTTTCAATTTTCTAAATGCGTGCCCCACATAAAGAAATTATACTCCAGCGAAAACAACCGCTTATAACTACCAAGATAATCTACACAGGATTCCTTCAGCACATTCTCAAAAACAGTACATGCACATCACACAAAGAGTGAGTTATTTGATCTATTAGGTCGTCCCTGCAATCAAACAGGGGGGTGTAGAGGACGACGCTACCAAATTTGCTGCAGCCGCCTGTTACGTTCTAGTTAGATAACCTTCCGCTGGCCAATTCATGGAAATGGGATGCAGGCAAGCATTAAATGCTCACAGATTCAAATTCATTTTTGATGATCATCAAAGACGAACTGGGGTGAAACGAGTTCACATAGCGTGTGATGAGATCCAATGATGCGTTGAACTAACTAAGACGAACCGAGGACGAATTGAGATACCAACGATGAATCGAGTTAACAATGTCAAAGATGATTCGAGATTTGTACTACCGCAATCTCCTTTCACAAAATGCCAACAATATCATTCATTTATTGTCGAATCCGCTTTTCCCCTCAGGAACGTTGCGAGGAGAGCCCTAGGACTCGAAATATCACACGGTTTTCAGCAATCTTGGACAGTTCTGCTGGCTCCACACAAGATGGGTCCAAGTCAACTCGGACATGTAATCACGCCACCTGGTCTTGGTCGACCTCTGGACCGCTTTCCGTTAGTGTAGACAGCGGAACTTGCCTTGCCGATCTTTCCTGGGGCATTCTGGTCACGCGGCCGAACCATCCTCGCTGAGATCTAATTTGGAGAAGTGGTTCGACATTCAGGATTTCACAGCTACGCTCTTTGTTGCGCAGTCTCACCCCGTAAACTCTTCGCAAGCTCCCATCTCTACCGCTTGTATCTTGATAACAAACTTTCAGTCATTTCCCAAGCTTCATGACCATAGGTGAGGATCGGAACATATGAAAAACTGACAACTTTGCGGTGTTTGAAAGGACCCGTTCTGTCACCACAGAGCGATGAAGCTCACGCAGACCCGTCACTCGTGAATACCACCCCAAGGTGGTGGTTGAATTGCTGTACCTGTTGTTTGCTTCCAGCGTGCACTGCTGGACTGGTTTGGATTTCTGGAGAGACTTAACTCGCGGCATCGCCTTTTTTCAAGCCACTTGGCATACACTTTCCCAGGGAGACTAAGGAGAGA
>JGI24022J15233_10005378_pt1 | contig 13558 bp, 12 predicted proteins | sample Ectturendosymbi2_FD_15233 | JGI IMG/M metagenome (IMG submission 15233) | reverse complement strand
CGACAAGAAATTTGAGAACTACAAGGTTAGACCAGGGGCGTACCGAGGTTAGATGGTGCCTGGGGCAAAAAACAAGTTTGGCGCCCCCGTGTTCGAACCCAAGGTCACTTGGGAGAAAATTTACAGTACTCGATAAAATCCTTGCGACATTGTTGGGACTTTTCGGCGCCCAGAACATTGCTCCCCCCTTGCTACGCCCCTGAGTTGGACAGGACAAGTATAAATGGCAGAGATGGGATTTTGCGAAGAGTTGACAATTTGACACTTCACGACAAAGTGCGCAGCTGTGAAATTCGTAAAGCCTCAATGTCAAGTCAGCTCCTCGAATCGAGAGATCAACTACGTTGGTTCGGCCATGTGTCCAGAATGTCCTCAGAAACATTGGCGAGGAAAGTCCTGCTGCGCACACTCTCAGGAAATGACCAGGTGGCTTGATTGCACCTCCGACCCTGCTTGGTGTGTACTGTAGCCAGCAAAACCATTTAGGACTGCTAAAAACCGTTGTTTTTTCGAATTCTCCTAGGGCTGCTGCAACCGCGACCCTCCCCAGAGGAAAAGGGGTCATGAAAATGAAGTTTTGCACTGGTCGTAAAACTTACTGAAATAGGACACTTGGCTATGAATTGATTTTGATCTGTTGGACGAGCAAAATTGCCCAATTCATAGGGAGTCAATAAGTTTTTGTTTCTCTCATTAATAAAAATGGTATGTTTAAAAAAAACATTATTTTAATTCCGCACTGAATTTTGTGAGGTAACTGAAGCAGAGCCTTTAGCGCCCTGCGAAACAGTTCAATTCAGGTAATCGAGATATGCACGCTACACCACAAGCTGAAAATCTTGGGAAAGCACGCACTCCCGCAATATTGCTCTTACAGCAAAACGAGAAGCACGAACCGGACCTATCCTCACGCTTTACAGAAGCTGCAGTATTTCGCTATAGGTTTGGATCAACACTTGCCCAGATATTGGTGAATAAAAAAAAAACTGTTGTAGCTTGGGATAGGCTTGGCAAGCGTTTCGTTTGCATTGCGAGTGATGCACGCCAGCACCAGAAAAGAAAAATTATACACTTCGGACGGTTCTACTCGTATTTTGTAGGTGCTGGCAAAATTTCAAACAGGTCGCCGCATTGCGCGCGTAGGTGGGCTGCACCTTTTCAGACCACAAGAAAACTAGATGTTCGCTGACGAATGACTGGCTGGGCTGAATAGACATCATAGAATTTGCGGAAGACAGTGCAACTGACATTGCTAAGAAGCTTTGGCATGAAAGCAATACACTTACGAGACGAACGAAAAAATTGATGTGCGGCGTTGTTCCACCTTGCTGAAAGAATAGCGATAATACAATTGCTAAGAGCTTTTCCTGGTCTTGCTGATGCACAGTTGCTTGACACTTGGGCAGTTTCGGCGCCATCAAGACTAACTGTTTTAATTGTTTGTGCAACCGAAAATTAGCTGAAGGCATACAACATTCTACTATATGTAGTAAGGCATGGAAAAAACAAAATGCTATTATCTGCACCGACACAAGCAAGTTTGCATTAACCTTAGGTCTCAGTACTCTTACGTGGCCGCTACTTCAACTACGTAAGGTTTCCGCTAAAGCGCAGTGTTACGAAGAGTCGTCGTTTCTCCAGCGGCTTACCACAGGGACAATAATGTACAAAACAGCATGCACGCAAAGAGCAGCTTGCACATTGCTTTATTTCTAGGCCAGGATATATTCTCGCACTTTACAAAAATTTAACCGCAAAAGCAATATCTTGACGCACACACTTCGTGTCGATATGCTCATCATTCGAAATGATGGGAGGGTGGCAACGGTACTTCCTGTATTGAAGCACTTTCGTTATGGCAGTGCACCGATCGCGGAATGACCGCAGTACAGGCGACCGGAGAAGATCCCAAAGACTGTCTTTATCAGTCATAACAATCACTCAAATCAACAATGGTGTCAAAAACGATTGTGCAAAATAAGTGTTTTTTTTCGTTTTTTAATAGTAACGAGCTAACATCGCCAGAGCAAAAACGCGAGACAAATCACTGTTACGTACGCTTTAAAAAAAGGTTTATTTCACTAATCTTGTTTCGAACGGCCGATGCAGCGAGATAATGATTAATTTTAATTTTGGTACACAACATCGATTGCATTGGTGTTGACGACTCTCCAGTCCGTAAAGACCTTCATGACAACTTGCCTTGCACCGGTAAGGTTCAGTGACGAAGACCGAGATGCAACAGTCCACTACTGAGAGTAAATTTGATATATAGCAATAAACACTGCTCAGCAAACATTTTTGAAATGGAACAATGTTCAGCGATAGTCCTTGGCAAGCCAGATTGACAAGATACACAGTTGTTAAGAGGTTGGTGACCGTTGAGAACAATGGTATAATTCGACTGACTGCGTCATCACGGCAAAGACACATCAAGCAGACCATCACACGTCAGGCGATACGCCGACAGTTCAGGATCTTTGCCTGTTCGACAATGCAGCACAAATGACATGCATACAGAAAAAAACTCAAGTAAGAACCGAAAGATTACGTGTGCGAGGAATTGACAACGGACAGCCACAACACGGAAGAGTGCCTGCTTAGTTTGCTTTTCAAGGGATTGGAAAAGAGGAACAAACAATCAGTTTGTCACCGAAGGCAGATGAGGCAAATTTAAATTTGAGCATTTTGAAGCTTCGGTGCATTGTTTCATTTAAACCCCTGCAGCCTGAAAGGTACGTCGGTGGCAATCAAATGAAATCAAGATTGCGAATTTCTCAAAAACTTCTTAGAACTGCTCTTGCTAAAGTCTTTATCACAAACCCTAAAAAAGATGCAACTTTGAGTCAATGGTTGAAACGTGAAATCTTACCGCTGAAAGAAAATACCCGAGATTTGCAATGGCTGTAAAACACAACTCGGTTTCAGTATTTGTTTTGAAACCATTTTAAATGATAAAGTTACGGCCATTATAACCTATGGTCTATTTCTAAATGAAGATCGCGCAGAGATTGGCATTTCTCACAGGTTTGTAAAATGACGCCTTGCTTCATGTTTTTCCCAGTAGGGACTATTTGCATCTATTTTACGTCAAGCGCCTTGTCTCAGGAAATCCAAATAGCAGCATAAACAATTGCCAACCTTTTCCGACTGATCGTTATCAACGTACACCTTGCTTTTAATGTCCTTTGCAATTGTGGATTAGCTCTGACGCGTTCTATACATTTTAATTGATCGCAACGACAGCATTTACAGCCTCAGCAGCTTCGGGTGCCACTGAAGCGAGCGCGGAATGGCGAGAACAAATGTAAAGCTCTCCGACATTAAAAAACTTGAACGTTATTTAACGAAAACTCGGCCACTGCAGAACATGTCAAACAAGGTTTTCAGAACGATCAGAATTGTGAACGGATCATGTGGCAAATACAAGAACGGGTAATCAAAGACTTTTTAACACACACGTACGTGGCGTTGTGGCACTGAAGAATTGGTCACGTCACAAAATCCAATGGATACAATTGGTGAATAACAGTGGGCGTGGTTGACAACGATGTTAGACTCAAAGCGTCAAAAATAACTTTTTCAAGGATACGCTTAAAACATGATCGGCAAGTATAACGTCAATTTCATATCTGGTGAAGTCAACCGCTTGTAACTGGTTCTTCGTCTGTGAAAAAAGGTAAACCTGTGCAGGGCCCAACGAATGACGATTTTACACGCTATTGCATCAAGTCATTGACCCACAATTCCTCTGAGCTATGTTGGCTAAGTTTTTCTGTTAGGTTTGGCTGCGCAGCATCAAGCCGGGAATCCACCGATTTCAACGTAACCAACCTGATGTTCCCTGAAACACGCATTTCACCGTCGTCTCTACTTAGCTGCGCCTTATTTCGCAGGAAGGTTGACCCATGGCGCCTGGAAATGTACGCGAATACGTCCACGCCGTGTGCAGAAAATCAACATAGTCACGGGGCAAGATCAATTCAACGACTTCAGTATGTTGTTAACGACTATACCGAAAGCTACGACTCCAATAAGAATAGCAAAGTTCGTAACGCCACGATTGTTGTCCTCGGCATTTTGTGGAAGACCAGGTGGGTTTGCTTCGTCTCGTTCAGTTTCGTTGGTCACGGGTTCGCTTTGCAGGGAAGCTCTCCCTTGCACGGTTTCGTTCAGTTTTTCTTTAATTTCCTGCGAAATGTCCGGAAACAACTCGCAAAACGTGTCGTTCTTTATGTTGAACGAAAGACTTAATAGAGCAAGGTTTTGTTTTGTCAAAAGAGAGCTTTCAACAGAGCCCAGGGTCGGCGTATCTTCCACCATGAAACTCAGCAACCCGGTGAGGATAGTGGTGACAGACCACGCGGGGTTCCAGGTGTCGGGATGAAAGTCGCTGATGGAAAGGCAGAGACGTTGGTTGCATTTGAACCTTCCACTAGGTGTGATCATATAGATTGCTGGAGGTCGAAACGGAAACTCTCGAGGGAAAACAAGTTTCCCATGATAGTAGCCGCCGTTGTAGGGCGTTTCCTCAGGGCCGCGGACCTTAAACGCACGAAAAGACTGCTCTCAAACTACTGGGTTAGCAAAAAATATTGTGGTTGCGATTTGGTTTCTGCTTGCATATCACATCAAGGGACACTACGGTAAAACATTACTTTGCGTCAAAGTTTCCCTTATTGCTTTGCATTAAAAGCAATGAGGGCTGCATAAAAGGCACAAGAAACACTTGTTTTGAGCTACTGAGTACACGCACCACTTTCACAACAATTTGCAAAAAATTAACAGAAAAACATGTTGCTCTGTATTTGAGTTCAAAGAAACTTCTGAGACTACTTGTTATATTTTTGATATGATTCACTCTCTATGTTTTACCAGTATCATAACTATAGAATGGAAAGAAAAATGTGTCATATTGTAACAAGAAAAAATAGCTCTACTCTAAATTTGAAACAGGCTGCCTCTCAACATGGTGCATGAAGACATTGGAATAGCATGTTGGAGCTGGCATAAAAAGACATACGAATCACTTCATGTTCATCACACATTGGTGTTTGTAATACGTCCAAACACTGAGGCAAATACACAAAGTTCTACAGTTTGAAGGCTGACATCAATTGTTTGAAATGTTTTTTTCAAATGCAGCCTATTTTAGTCTGGTCTATTAAAATTACACGATGTACAGACTTTTTACATAGGCATTTGCAGTGACACAGGCCTTAAATTTGAAGACTGCCAAAACTACGCCACCTGTATTTCAGGCACATAAACATCTAGTTTTCAACTTTATGCTAATAAATATAGTTATGTGAAAAAACTTACAACATAGTGCCACTCTAAGATGTTAGCAGGAAGTGGTTCTGCAGTAATATAGGGAACAGGATCTCTCTTCAAGCGAAGATAATCTTGTTTCAAGCGCTGAGTAGCTGTTATGGGAACATTAGATGGCGTTTTCCTAGACATTTTTTATTTCTTCCATAAATATGCTATCTGCTAAATCTTGTTGACAAACCTGAAAAGTAATGCATCATTAGATGAAGCCACACTGGTAATAACAGATGCGTAACACGGATGAGTTTTGGTTTGCCACTTTGTAACTGCTTTCTAGCATTGCGGGAGTTCCATTTGAGTCGAAACCACATCCAGATGCCATACACATATGCAAGTGGTTCGTGCAGATAAGGGAAGTGTTCTCTGAGAAGGCATTTTCAGTAAGCATTACAAATATTATACTTGATGATGCTGCAATATGTGACAGGTACCATTTGAGGTGCCCACTTGGATTCTGTCACTATCTAAGACCTGTTTTTTCAGTAACTGACCAATTTTTTAATGGCCTAAGAAAAAGTAATTCAATTTGGTGAAAAAATGTCCAAAAACAAAAGATGACAGGTTTTTGAACTATTACTGACAAATGACTGAAACGTCTCAGTGAAAAAAATCCACGACTTAATTACTGAAGACTGCCCATGTTGTTTATATTTGTAAGTATCAACATATGAAATATGTTTCAGAACAGAATCTCCTAAGATTTTTTTGTTATCTATTTTTCTTTCAATTACATTTTAGAGCCATTAAGAACATTCGCAAAGAAATATTTTAACTTCTACCAAAATAAATGTTACTGTTTCTGATAGGCCTCTTCAAATAATTATAATTTTAGTTGCAAAGTGAAACCAAAAAAGGTTGAGAAAAACTGGCTTAGGGGATGACTGAAATTTTAGTGTTTTCAGAAGCGAAGCAACAGCATGCAAACAAACCATATGCATTGCAGCACAACTATTTTTTCAAAATTCTATCCTACATGGAATGAAAGATAATGACCATCTGTAGAAAACTACTGATCATTCAAAAACATTGTGTGCAGTCACAGTGCTTGCACAAGAACACATGTAGAACAGTGGTTCCTAATCAGGAAGGTTACCCCCCCCCAGGAGGGTGTCAATAATTTTCCAAGGAATGCATAAACCCTGCATCAAAATTAGAAATTTAGTGTATCATATTTACAAGCAACCTTTCCTGTGGTTTGTTGACATTTACTTTACCACGTATCTGCACATGATATACTAAAATCCATGCCGTGTGTTTCCAACATGATACAAATCATGATATGAAGGGTCTTAAAGGTAAGGTCTAATACTTAGGAACAGTTGTGGTAGAAAAGAGTTAGGAACCACTGCAGGTAGTCTCATGTGTATGTTATTGCATCAAACCAACAATGCAACATCATATGCAAATTTTATTGACTTTCTTCAACCTGACACATTCTTTTCAGTTGTACTACCATTGTCTATCGTAAAAGTTACTTAACCTGCAATCCAACCACATTTTTAGGATAGAACCAGGAAAGTAGGGTTAAAGATTTCTTACTGATTAATGACACAATTGTTTTCTTACTTTGGTTGATGACTCCATTGTTTTACAAACATATTCCAAAAAAACAGTAAATGGTTTTCATTCATACATCTGATTTTCAGAGTTTCTGGTAGCATTCTAGTTTTTATAATTTGTACATTACATGTTGGCATTTCAACATGCGGCCAAGTCAACTAGCCCTTACAAAACATTTTACACAATTTTTAGGAAATTTTCACTTCCTTATGACCGAACTTTTTCTAATCACTTTGTTTTATTGTGAAAGTCACTTTGTCATTTTTATGTAGACTTGTTTCACATAGCTTAAACAGCGATATAAAGTCACAGCATACCAGCATAAGTGATTTTCAATGCATTTTGAACATGTCCTGTGGTTATGCTGCTAAACAAAATTGTTTTAACTGCTCAAAAACAGCTCTTGTAGTTTTCCCGTAGAGACAACTAGGGCATCACATGTTTGTTTAATGTGAAGTTAAGCTTGCTAAGCCAGCTAAGTATCTTGGAGAACAGACTCATGATACATAAAAAGGTAAAGTGACATTCGAGGACAAGGCAAATCAGTCTACCATTCTGCAAATAAGCTCAGAGGTAACTTTTCTCCATACTGCACCAAAGGTACTTTTGGGTCTTGCATGTCAACATATGCCTGAAAACTTTGGAACAGAAACACAGTCTATTATAAAATTTGCACATGTAGCCAATGATGACAACTAGCAAACTTTGCACTTACATTCTGAAACTGTTTGTCAACATGAGGTTACCTATTTTGTCAAGACATTTGAGGCCTTGAGCTGAAATAGGCTGCACACATTTGTTCAGCACAGTGAATTTTAATTTAACATCCTTATCTGCTTGTCTATGATGTCCAAGGCTTTTCCTGATTATAATTTTTGAAGTAATGTAGAACTTCCATGCAGTGAGACTGTAGCAACCACTAGTGCAGTTTTTAGGGATAGTTCTCTATTCAATATTGCATGTGCATTATTATGTACTAGCACATCCCTGTGCTGCATAACATCAGTGGCATATGGTGATCATTGTCACAGGGTGTACAATGTTTGTGACATCACACTACAGCGTTATATTCACGTTTTCAAACCAACGCTTCAGAAAAGTTTGTTGATGCAACATGCATACTATTCTACACGCACTCTCCTTTTTTGTTGTTATATAACTTAATATGTCATTATATTGAATTTGAACTATTAGCACTCCAACTTAGGAGTCAGGATACAGGAGAAAAATACACTCACGTTACAACTGGGCAGTTCACATCTGCGAAAACCATCTGCGTGAATGTCTTGTCAAATAAGAGCACAGTCAAGCCAAGGTTTGCATCTGGAATAGCACACACCCTGGTTTGCCAGATCGAAACAAGCAGGAGAGTAAAGTGCACTCAGCCCTATAACAACATAGTTCATAAAATGCAAAAACAGTCTGCATGTCTCATCAAATACGAGTAGTCAAGTTCAAAAGATGTGTACCAGGAATGATTCACACCCAGGGTTGCCATATCGAAACTTGCTGAACTACAAAAGAATTGAGAATGTGCATAAAGTATAAAAAAAACTTTTAGTTTCTTTAATATACGTTGCTGTCAAATACACAATTTAGTGGAACAGATATGGGCTTGTTTCAGCCGTTATGCTCAATCCAGCTGAACTGCCAATTAATTAAGGTCAATTACGCCCTGGTATTTATGCTGATGCTCTTATCAGAAACAAAGGTGTGTGGCTGTAGCAGTGTGACATAGACATGTAGCACATGTCATACACTGTAATGTAAGCAGAATAATATGTTGCAAGTAGAGCCCTGATAGTGATCAACACCTTTGGCACTGGCACACAAAAATATAAGCTTTTACCAAGACCAAACCTACAACCACTGCAAAACTAACAGACCAAATCTACATGGTAGCTGGCTACTAACAAGTTGACCTCGCATAGCCATAACCAAAGGTGACCTGAGTACATTTCAGACCAGGATTGTGGAGTCGGAGGTAATCATTACATTGACTCTGGCGCATGAAAATTTTAGTCAATGACTTTCGCACTTACATGACAACCATGAAGACAGACCAGCACCCTGCAATTGGTTCACAGCAAGTCAGCAAACCACCTGGTAATGAAGGTGTTAATAGCAGAAATATATTTGGATCAGTTATTTATTAACAAAAAGGTTTATATGTGTATAGAATAAAAGCATTACATACTTGGAGCCTATTTCTTTAACAGTTTAGACACTGGATGTTTTGAGAGAAGAAAACTAGGAACCATGCAGTTGGTTGCAGGTTTTCAGACAACTGCCAACATGAGAACTGATAACTAGACAACTGTCAACTGAGGCAATTGCCAACAGAACCATCACTAACCAGAACAGTGTTGTTGCGATCGGAAATCCTGAGCGGCATATGTACAAAGCTTCGCACTGTGGCAGCAAGCAACAATAGAGTTCACATGCTATGATCACTCTCCGCGTACGCTAGTCATTACGTTCAATGGTTCACAAGTTAATATCGGCAGAGCTTCCACGCCATGATCACTCTTTTATTGCTTGTTCATGCCACATATATGTATGGCGTTGTTCTTCACGCACATCCCGTTCGTGGTGAATCATACAATCAACGCAACACCACAGGAGAGGTTGCAACAGTGTCATGTTGGCAATTGTCTGGAGATCACCTACCAAGATTACTCCATTATTACATGTTCACCACAGTATTTTATAAGGGAAGTCTGAACATGTCTTCGGCTTACGCTTATGAACCCAAGTAAGCACTGAATCACATGGTAGCTGGCTACTAACTAGTTGGCCTCGCATAGCCATAACCAAAGGTGACCAGAGTCACATTTCGGACCAGGATTGCAGAGTCAGTGGTAAACTATCTGACCTTTCCAAAATTTCCAACTCCGACCTCTCCAAATTTCTGACTCCTTAACATAAAAGGAGTGCAAAGACCATCCTCACAGTAAAATGCATTAGTTTAAAGAAATCCACACAAAAACATTTTAAAAACTCACATCAGAATCTCAGACCAAGGCGAATGCTACCTTGGAGCAGTCATCGGGCAGAATCATTTAGGGAACAGTTCATCAAAAACAAGGTTGAGGGTTGGGTGAAAGAACTTCAGCTGCAATCAAATTATGCACAAGATGATCCTCAAGCAGCATACTCAGCATTCACCAAAGGATTATGCTCCAGATGGATCCTTTTCCAAAGAACAGTACCAGACACAAGTGATATGTTTGAACCACTGGAAAACGCAGAGATCAGTTATTTTATAGGAAGATGGTAATTCCCGCTCATATAGGAAGAGAGGTATGTGATCGAGAAAGACAATTGCTGGTTCTTCCTCTCAGGCATGGTGGGCTAGGTCTGACAAATCCCCAGACAAATGCCAAAACAGAATACAATAACTTCATGTTGATCACTGCAAAACTAACAGACCAAATCTACAACCAAAAACTTGGCTTTGAATACAACTCCTCAGACCAGCAATATAATAGTAGCACAAAAAGCAAATTACGACAAGAGAAGAACACAAAATGCCAGAATTGGCGTAACAAACTATTTGAGGAACTGACCCCTGAGTCACAACAACATGTAAAAGGAGCAATGGAAAAAAAAGGAGCAATGGAAAAAGGGGCATCTTCTTGGCTGTCAGTCTTGCCAATAAAAGTGATTGGATATACAAGAAACAAACAAGAATTCATGGATATCATCTGCATGAGATGTGGATGGAAGGTGAAGTGCACACCCACTGCACTTGTGGAGAGACAAACTCTGTAGATCACAGCCTCATGTGTCAAGCAGGTGGCTACACATCAATGAGGCACAACTCAGTGAGAGACTCTGCGGCACAGATAATGAGAGAGGTCTGTAGAGATGTTCAGATAGAACCCACACTTCTGCCAATCAATGAAAATGATTTTAAAGGAAAAGTCAGTACTGCTGACAATGCAAGGTTGTTTATTTCTGTGAGAGGACTGTGGAATAGCTGTGAAAAACATTCTTTGACATAAGGATCACACATCCTTACAGTCTTATTCTGAGAAGTCCTTAGCACAGATCTACTAACAACATCAAAAAGAGAAGTACAACCAAAGACGGATTGACATTGAGAAATCTTCATTCAATCCCCTTGTCTTTACAACAAGTGGTGGAATGGCACCAGAGTCAACAAAAGAAAAAATAGCTGAAAAATGCAGAGAGCCATATCTGTCATGACTTACATTAGAACGAAGCTCAGATCTACCCTTTTGCGGAACATCTTTGCTGCAATAGGAGGCTTTTGAAGGCAAACGAAGCGATGTTCACCTCCAGCATCTCACAGACATTGACTTCACTCTAATTCCTAGGCCCACAATCATGTAAAGCTGAATTACAGTGTCAATGACATGACAGATGACACCAATCATATCTGTGCAATATGTGGATATATCTCATAAGTAATGACATTATGAATCAAACATTTTTTCTAGAACTAAATACTCTGCATTAATTAAACTTACTTTGGTTTTCATGTACCCAACAATTATTTGATTAATTTTTGCTGCTGAACGTGTTGTAATGTGCTTATATCCATGTTTTTTCAACCTCATGGTGGGACATACATTCATCAATGATACTCACTCCATTATGGTCCATGATTAATTGTGTTATAAACAGTGTTTTTCTGTCCTTGCTATTTGCCTTTTTAATGAAATTACTTGCTTCTGTAACACAATGTTGTGTCTTAATGCATCGTTCTGTTTCATAACCCATTATTGTTGCTTGCTTCTTTCACATATGTGTATGGTTCACCTGGTTATCTGTACATACTTCCAATTGCTCCTGTATTGCTTCTTCATGTCTTCATCCTGTTGCTGTATGTGATGTTGCTATTGCTTTTTTATTGTTGTTGTTGAACTATACTGGATAATTTATCCCTCACTGGACATTCTGTACTGGTGTTTATCTTGTCCTATTCCAACTGTTCACTTTCGCTCTGTAATATATGTTGCTCAATTGAGATGTTCTAGGATTATTATTCATTCATGTTATATGGACATGTGTGTATATTTGTTCTGTTCTCACCATTTGTTATAAGAACATTTACTGGTTCCTTTCTCACACCATGGTACCTCAACCTTGTATTGCTTCTACATCTTCTCAATTGCATTTCGCTTTTGTTTCTTATATTCTTTAACACATCAACTGCCAGTCCACGGCATATCCGTGGCTGCTGTCTGATACTAGAACGCCGGTATGGTTTTCGCGCTGGCGCTTGAGTGGGCAAAGCGTTGATTTAAAAAGGTTCTGGATGGAAAACCTTGCACAATAGAAACACAAATTCTGCGCACAAACGTTATTCATATTGTGTAGTTTATGAAAATCGACATCAAATCATTTTTTCACTTCTTTTGGAGAGAAAAAACACCTGAAAACAAGGGTGGATTTCCTGTTTTTTTACTTTGAAAGTTTATTGCGCCTATTCCAACAACGGGAAAAATGTAAAAATCACAGAAACGGCTGTTCCAAAGCATCCTGCCAAGTTTTGAATCAAAAAATTGTAGAGAAGAAAAGTTATGACAGTTTTTATATCACCTGGTCCTAGACAGCATTTCTGCTTTTTGACTCCGTTCGAAAACGCACATGCATTCAGCTGTGCTTTGCCGATCGCTAAATAACTCAGTTTGGTTTCGATTTGACTGAAACGTACAGCACAATTTTGTTTTGATACGTAAAACCTTCATAGATATTTTTGTTGCATGAACTGAACTACAAAAAAAATTATTACACACATTGTACCACAAAAAAACCCGCAAAATTTTATTTTCACATGAAAAAGCCACACAAAATTTTCTTTGCGCAAAAAAAAAATGCAAAATTTTACTTGCAGGTGGCCTGAGCATTCGACAATTGCCAGCTCTTGGATGCTGAAATGTAACACTTCTGCTGTTGTTATTGCAGAAAAAATGTGAATATCACAGAGCATGTTGTGATTACCTTGTAGCGGACACATGTCAAGATGGTAGTGCATGAAACGAGTGGACAAAAACTACAACATTTTTATCAGCTGGTTGTAAATATGGTTTGATATTTGTAAGAAAGTTACGCACACATGTTCAGGTGCTTGGCATTGTTGCGATGGGCAAGGACAAGCTACAAGGGTGCAATGTGAGCTATTGTTGGCAGCAACCTTTATTGTTCTCTGTTGAACTCTAAATCTCCATTGATATGTATTGCTGGGAAGCAGTGAAAATATCACAAGCCGCAATCACTGAATTGCTGCTTTTTCGCAAATCAACAGGTGCTATTCTTAGCGATGCCTCACCCTTCCTGCCTCACAAAGGCTTTGCGCTAACGGTCCGTTTGAAGACTGCCAAGTGTGAATGTTTGTGAAGCAGCGCTAATTGCCAAGTGCGAATGTTTTTGAAGCAGCAGAACAAACGGCTCCAGCAGTTACTTGCTGTTAAAAATAAAACAATTTTGCAGCAGCCAAAATCGTCAACTTTTTACATAATATTCCACATCACACTGGCATGCGTTCACAAATGCTTCACACTAACGCGTTATTTGAAATCTGCCAAGAACGAATGTTTGTAAAGCAGCGTCGAACACATGGCTGAAGCACTTACTTGCTGTCGAAAAAATATTTATGCTCAAGCAAAAATCATCAAATCTCTACATGATAGTAAGT
>JGI24022J15233_10005379_pt1 | contig 13559 bp, 8 predicted proteins | sample Ectturendosymbi2_FD_15233 | JGI IMG/M metagenome (IMG submission 15233) | reverse complement strand
AGCGATTCTCAAGGGAGTTCGTTCTCAAAACATGCTGCTTCGACTGCCTGATTCATGATAAATCTCTTTTGTTGTTATTCAGACCTGTCAAAACTTTAAAACATCGTCCATTCATGCGTGTGTCTTATAAGCTGTGTTTCATCAAAGTAAATGTATTAGCACCATTAAGCGTATACACTCTCCTACCGCCACGTATATATCCTCGTCTTCTTTCATGTATTTGCGTGTTCCTTGTTACTGCGATGCACGTTTGAAGTCTAGCGCTTTGTGTTTGGGAGTGAAGACGTTACACAATACAATACAATTCTTTCACGAGATGATGCGTTTCCTGAGGTACGTTTTCGTAAAGTTTTTGGCATTTCGTAAGGCCTTCAGAGTATTCACCACTGTGCTGGCACGAAAGGAAAGATGTTGGGCTTCGAACTTGAAAACCCGTGCCCTTTACATAGGTTGCAGAGAGATACCTGCATTCCATGCCAATGGTTTCGACAAGTTGCGAAAACGAAAAAAGTGTTGATGCTCTGAAGCAGCTTTGCATTTCAGTTTCGCGAGACGTAATCCCCATGAACAACTTTAATCTCAGTCTCTTGTCAGCGACAAAGGTAGAGATCACTCAAGCACGTCAAGACAGCACTGGTGTGCAATGGCAATGCAATTAGACAAAGGGTATTTACCGAAGGCGCGACGTGCCACTTTCTGTGCGTCTGAGCATTCCGCCTTTTCTCCAAGGACAACAATGTGGCAATGAAGATTTTATTGTCCAGCAAAACTGAACGTTGATATTTTTCATTTCACAGAGATCTACTACTTCAAATGACTTACCTAATGCAGTGTGGTTCATGGTGGGTCGTCGATTGTCACGTTTTATTTTGTAAAATTCGCCATTTTGGCTGGTGATACCAATGTGCAATACCAAAACACGTAATCAATGCGCTTTTTGGGGGAAAAAGTTGTCCTGGTTTTTGAATTAATATAATTTATTTCGACCTTCAACTTATTTTCTGTGGTCAGATGACCTTAATAATCAAAATTATTTCGTTTCAAACAACTTGTGATTGATAGTTTGCCACTAATTGGAAGGGATGTTTGACTCTACACGTACCCTAAACGTTTTTTCCGCGGAGGTGGATTGTGCTTGTCTTTGAAATAATTACATTTTTATCTGAAAGTTATTTTCTATGGTTACATGGGTTTGGATAGTCAAAATCATTTTATTTTCAGTAGTTTGTAATTGTTAGTTTGCCACCGATTACTGTAAGCAAATTTTGCCAAAATTGGCTAAGCTCATCATATGTGTAACAAAAAACGGAATAGTTGCCGAAAACAAACAAACTTTTAAGTCCGAACCTCATGTTATGCTATTGCATGCACATCTGCAATTTTGAACACAATACGGCATGGGTCTTGTATAGACTGCAATCAAAGGTTACTGGCGGCATTTCGGTTATTTTCGTGTAGTTTTTGTGTCACTTATTTGCCTATCCCACGCTTTTTCTCGGCGTGGACCTGGTTTGTTTATTAATGAAATAAACACAGGTTTCTTTCATTTAATGACAATTTTTTTCGACATTCAACAAGTTACTTTTTCAAGGTCAGATAAGTTTGAAAATAATTTTTGCATTGTTGCAACAGCCGTTCCTGCACTAGAAACGTCCCAGTAGGCCTGGGTAATGGTGAAAATGCGATTTAGACGCAGGAACGGCAGTAGTTACTGACCCTGTTTGTAAAAAAAGTTAACTGAGCAAGAATTTACAGAAGGATTGGTGAATTTCGGTTGCATCGACGGTTGACGGAGTTTCAACAGTAGTCGGATTTTCAAATATGCAAAAATTTCGGACCCGGATTTAAATTAAAAACGTTTAGAAGAAAAGCGGAGTCGGAATATGAAAATGTGACTCCGGCCACCTCAGGTGTCTAGTTAGATCCAACTATTGCGCAGACTAACGCTCCGTCGCATGGAGGCGGTGCGAGCATTTTGGATGGTCAGTTACTGCTAAACAAGACTGCTTAGCGCAGCATTTCCCTACCTTTTTAGGCTTTCGCCACCTACAAAAGAAAAATGCAGTTTGCTGCACCAAGTGGCGAACCCATGGCAAATTTGCTTCAAGGTTTGATGACATTTTGAAAACGTATTTCTAAAGATAGATTGAAAAACATATTAACATTTTGGCATCCCTGAGTATTGTAAATGGCACCATTGTGTGCTGGCGTACCCCGGTTGGGAGTCACTGGACCACATTGTACAATAGACAAAGATGAAGTGGCGTTGTCGCAGCTCTTTTAAGTGTATCAAGTCATCGTAAATATAACACCTATGAATGAAGCTCACACTATTACTTTTGTCGAACAACTCAGTTTTCACTCTCGGAATATCTGTGAAGATAAGTGTCATCATCAACTTGACACAGAAATTAATATTTAAAACAGGATCCTTGCCCGCGTGAGATAAACTTTCCTATCCTTTATGCTTTTCGTTGACGTGTTATGAGCGACCTTTTCCACCACTAACGTACTGGCGTTGTTTTCATCCATCACAGTGTTTCCAAATACGCACGCTAAGGCTTGGTTGCCAACGACACCAATGCAATTTTGTTTCCGCAATCTGCATACCGACGTTCTGAATGATACAGCGTGTTGTTTCAAGCTTAATAATGAAACCTTGTTTCAAGCTATGAAACCGTTCCTTTCCTCAACGAAGCGTCAGTTAGTTCAGGAATTCAAGGGAATGCAATTACTTGAGGACGATGTATTTTATAACGTTTTATTATCGCAGCGTGTCGTAGGTTTNAAAATTTTAATTACATCTGAAGTAAGTTTTGAAGTTCCAGTGAANGCAATTATTTGAGAAAGACGTAATTTCAAGTTTAATTGTCNCAGTTGGTGTTGTGACATAATTACTTCAGTCTCGATNTTGCTTGNGTTTTNTGCGTTTCAACGTTTCACCTGTTAGCATTGCTTGCATATCCATGGANTGACAATGAGTAGTGTTACGTGAAATCTATTTTCAANAAAANTTTTGCGAGATTCCCTCCTAAACTCACATGTGGAGATTAACTGCTTGAAAAAAGATATGTGCAAGTTTGAATCATCGCAAAATGATGGAAGTAGAGTCCAGTCGGGTGATTACTCGAACGCTTACTGAAAACCTAGAGTCTGTAATTGTTATGTGCAATGAGGTTTCTGAAACTCTGTTACTGAACTATGCAGTCAAATATTTTGCAGGCTTTACGCACTACGCTACTTTCATATACCCAGTTAAAACATGTTTCTGTTTGTTGCAGCGTAGGGACTTTCCATAGCTTTCAAGACGCTGAGCATAACCTGCAAACCATCGACGATGTTCTGCGCCAAAAATTCATGAGTAATACGAAACGAACCACTTGTTATGTTCGGAAAGCCCGAGCGGCATGTGCGGAAAGCTTCGCACTGTGGCAGCAAGCAACAATAGAGATCATGCGTCGCAATTTCTCTATTACTGCTTGTTCGCGCCACATATATATATTGTTGTTCTTCACGCACATCCCGTTCGTGGTGAATCACACATTTAACGCAACTCCAAGTGGTTGCAACACACTGCTTTCTTGAGAAATATAGACGTCATCCTTACAGCTTACAATTTTAAAGTAAACTACAAAACCAACGAACAAGGTACATGGTTTATTTAATTCTGAAAAAGTTTCAGATACCTCACTGCTGTGTTTTTCGTCCTGCTCTCTATCACGTTTTTGAAATTGCTGTGAAAATTTTGTCAAAAAAGGCTTTTTTATTTTGAATCACCTGCTGCAACGGATGAGTCGTCAAGATCCGAGTGCAAAGATATTTCTTCTTCATTTTGCACCGACGAGGGTTTTGGTGAAGTGGATTTGCTGACGTCACTCTCCTCTCCAGCTTGGCTGATAGATTGAGGTTGTGGACTGATCTGGCCTTGAAGATGCTCTAAGCACAAATACTCCAGTAATATCAGGTCATTTTTTTGCCAAGATCGGAAAAATTAGTAAAAAGCTGACAATTGCTGAATGCAATGCTTGAACCATCCTAAACAACATACTAAAAGTCCCCCTGTGTTCTAGCTTTTCCTGGTACAACGTTATGATGCCATGGGTGTCATGGGTGTTGAAAATAGTGTTTCGCACTTGTTCATCGCTTAATTGTGTTGTGTGCTACATGTAGCTTCATGGGCGAAATTAGGTAGGGGGCACGAAGGACGTGCCCCCTATTTTTCTTGGGCAGTGGGGATATAATATGCCATGTCTCCCCATATTTTTCTCTTTAAATTTTGTATATGGAGAGATTTCATAAAAAAAAGTGACGTTTGTCACATTTTGTGTGAAGAGCTTTTCATGTCAGATGTTAGACATAGCCAAATTGATGCTGAAACAGAGTTTGATGTGGTATCACCGATCTGAGATTTTTTATAAATTTTAGCTTCGATAAAATGATTTTCAGCATTGTGCAAGTTTCCCTAGACCGCGAAAGATTGTTAACTGCTCCTGTCCGACATGTTACCGTGTGTGGTATACCGTAAGAAAGGTCATTATCTTGAAACAGTGAGAGTTTAAAAGCTGCATTTGTGCGTACAGCCATGATTCGTTTCGTGCAGAAAGGTAAGTTGTTTGTCGTAATGTTGATTGCAACGTATTCTGAAACTGACAGCGAAAAATTTAATGATGCAAGTTTTGTCGTAACATTGGTTGCAACGTATTCAGAAACAGACAGCGCAAAATTCGCAAAATTTAAAGATGCAAGTTTACAATGTTAGAAAGTTACATTTTCATGCAAATCTCTGCGAAATATTTGCCGAAGACCAAAAACTGCGCTATTGTGTAGGCTTAGTTTTAGGATTGATAGTTTTGCCAAAGACTGTCTTCAATTATTAGTAAACAGGATTTCAATCCAAACGTTGGAGAAGTAATGAGGTACTTCTTTTTTTAAACCTGTCAGAGAACCTGGATTTTCATGTTTCTCAGGGGATGTCGAGAACTGATAATTCCTACTCTGTTCAAAAGTAAACACTGTTAGCATGGATGAGGAGAGCATTTGCTTCCTGTGTAGGCTGCCAGATGGGTTTAGTAAAAATACCGGCCATTTACTGAACATTAGGCTGTGTCGTAATTCGAAAGTCCATATTAAATGACACGGGATTCTCAAATAACATTTTGTTAAAAACGTTTTTTGACAATGCATTTATTTTTCGTGTTAATTTCATAAATTCCCAAAATACTTGGATTGAAAAATTTTCAAACTGTGCACAAACGTATCCTTTGTGAGCAGTCTATAGCCCTATGTAAAACATTAGCAAAGTAACCTACTTTATAAAAGACGCTAACTTCAGTGTGTTAAGTGAACGGAGGGGTTTTCTTAAACTCTCAAAAAATAATGGACTTTGTAAAACCTTTTTCACATGTTGCATATCAATTTCTGAAGTGAACATCTATCCGTACACCGTTTCATGTTATATGCTTTTTCTATGGGAGTATTTCTTATATAAACACCGTTACACATCTAATAAGTTCTTGCATGCAATCTTCACTCAGTCTCCAACCAACATTTTCTAGCTCACATGAAACTTTTCAAACAATTTCTCACTACCTTCTGGACCACTACGACTGCATGAAGAATGACTCCCGATTGGTTCGCTGGCCTTTGAGCTAATTATTGTCTGGTGACGAAATGACGCGTCTGTTCAATACAGCCAGCATGTTTGTGAAAATAAAGCGATTGCTATTATTATTTTAAAGATTGACATTCCCTGTTAGCACTGCAACAGACAGAAATCTTATTACCATCGAAAACTTAGGAATAAAGCGTACGCCAAATTGTTGTTAGAACATTGCGTATTCAAACACAGCCATGGACGTCGGAAGGGGAGCAAGGGGACCTTGGTTCCCCCTGGATTTAAAAAATTTGAGCAGAAAAGGTTCTTTTCTTAGTTTCGAGTGGGAAAAAACAAATTTCACCATTTGTGTCCACCTCCTGGAAACATTTTGGAAAAATCCCCTGATGGCCCCTCCTGTAAAAATTTGCCCGACGACCATAAACCCAGCCTTTGGCATTGGCTTTGCTAACATAAATAAGCTAAACACTTTCTTCGAGGGGATTAATTTTTGTACATTTGATCACATTAACGATGGAAACTGCTTTAAACCAAAAGAAATTTTTAAAAATACTCAATCAACGAAAATTGTTCCGCGTATTTTCAACTCAAATTATCACCCAATTTTTATAAAACACACAAAAGCTGCAAACAACTTGTGTGACAAAGTTAAGCCAATTACTTCTGGTGGCTTAAATTTGCCTACATCGAGTTTTACAGCAAGAGCTATAATAACGAATGAAAAAAGACTTATTTTAGTTTGTGAGCGTTTGATTCTGGTGTTCAAAGTGCTTTATTATCCCTAATATCTTTTAACAAGCACAAAACATGATCTCCTTTCATTTTACCTTGTTGTGAGCTAATTTGAGGGGTAGAAGGGGCGGAACTTTTGTGGTCGGCCCCGGGCGACACTTAGCCTCGCTACGCCGTTGAGTATAATATTTCTGACAAAAACCTCTCTATGCCGATTTCACGATTAATTGCCAAAAAACGCTAATACAGATCACGTTTGTTGCGCGACGGAGGATGGTTTGTAGGAATAAACAAAGACAAACATCCCCTTCACAACCTTTCATATAAGCACAGTCTGATTCGAACTGAAATACATTGCACTACATGTGTATTGTGAACTCAAGCCTCAAGTTGTGTGGCACCATCGTAGCCAGTCCAAAAATTGGGGGGCAAAATTTTGATTTCAGGCGAATGACATTATTTTGTTTGGGAAACTGCCTCTCAAGGCACAAAAAGATTATGTTCTAAAAATTTGGGGGGAGACATGGACCCCTAAGTCCCCCCCTGGCTACGCCTATGTTGTGTGGAGCACCTATTAGAGATTGCATAATGGCTTCTTGCATAAGTTTTTTTTCTTCATCGAAATTCCAGTGAAAAGCCTTGCAGCTATGAGGTAATTGCAGGATGATGCAGTCATACGATTAGGTCATAACGAGTTTATGACATTACGATTTCATGCTCCTTTGTTCATTAATGTTTACATCAATACTTCAATGCATTTTATAGCCGTTTAATAAAAAAATTAATCGAATAAAACACCGTCATCTACTAAATTATATCTCCGTGTGAGGCGTTTTTTCTAATTAATGTAATCATTGACATTGTGACGTCATAGTGGTGAAAGCTCAAGGAGGATACACAGGGACTTTTGTAATGTTGTCGAGGCTGTTGAGGGGAGGCCATGTACCAATTTTCAGCTTTTTACTAATTTTTTCCAATCTTTTTTCCAATTTGACTGGCCTACAAAACGTCTTGAATTATAAATACAGTATTTAATATATTTCTATCACAACTGTTAGATTACGGTAAGCTATGAAGCGCTCGAAACAACATATATCATTTTTGCACGTATATTAATTTAACGTCAGTTTCTTTTCGTGAAAAAATGATTCAAAGNGTTTACATATATCGCGGTCAAAAAAGATTGTTTAACTTTGAAATCCATTGCACTGCAAATTAAACACTCCTTTTTGACAATTATTGATTTTTGTGCGAGTTTGGGGACAGAAAAAATTTCTATTTTGCAAAAATTGTAGTTATAACATGTTTTACCCAGAACAAAATTGTAGATATTTTGTTGCGTTTGTAGTATTGTAAGACACTAAATTAAAACTGTGTTTTTGATATTGCCGACTTGTGGCTTTCGGTGTTAGGTTATTTTTTTCTTTCCATCAACAGACATTGGAATGCTTCTGGTCTCTTGCGAAAGTTAACTATCAACAGTTTTTCAATAGTTTTTTCCATAGACTCACAATAACTGCGGTATATGTGTTTTCATCTGTTTCTACGTTTAGGAAAAATACCAATATTTGATTTGGGTTGCCTGAACTAATTTTGAAACTCCAAAAACCAGAAGTTGAGTTCAAAGCTTGAATTTGCACTTGCTGCTGAAATAATGCATAAGCTAACCAGGCGCTCTACGCTGGATCAAGTTGTTCGTCTCACGCAGATCATTGAACAAGTACTGGAGGCTGAAATTGTCTGTTGCACAGTCTTTCTCGACCTCACGGCAGTTCATGATGCTATCTGGTATCTTGGTCTGCAGTAGAAGTATGGGTGTCGGAAGGAGCGCAGGAGAACCTCACGGAACTGCTGATGTACTCAAGATCCTTTGTGTTATGCATCAGCAATGAACAAGCAGGTATCCCCTTCAGAACAAGGAACGGAGCAGCAGAAAGATCTGTTTTAACCCTTGTTTGTACAGTGTCTGGGCAGGGGTTCTAGGACAGAGCCACCCGAAAATTGACACCTAGGACAACTGCCACCCAAGGCATATTGAGTTCATTGTTTTTAGTGCCATTAAAGCAATTTGAACTTCAAAAAAGTTTCTTCGTTGTCTGACCACTTTAGAAACGTTACTTCAAATTTAAAACTTTTGGGTGAAGGATGCCGTATGGATATCATCGCTTCTTCATAAATATTCTTAAGTCAGTGCAAAGCTTTTATGGGCTTTTTCCAATGCTTCACATCAAACTCTTTCAAACACATTACCGCATTCATTCTACGCCCTCATAAAACGCGTTTTCTTCCATTCATTTTACGTGCTGTGCATTCTTTTATCTTAGCTTTTGATTTGTGAGTTACCTGGCAGCAGCAGGAACGTTGCAACTCACTCTTACTGCACTATGTTGAAGCAATAATTTCGTAGGCCTAACACAGAGGTTCTCAACCATTGTGCCACGAGAACTCATATACGTGCCGCAACGCGACATACCAAACTGAATTTGATAGCTTAGGTGATGCGTAAAACGCATTATCGTAGGTGGCTGTTGTCCGGGCGGCACAGGGGTGTAGTTCTAAAAAAGAAACGTGGGAATGCACACAATAAACTAGACATTTTTAACAGCACTTCGAACTGGTTTTTATCAGTATTTAATGATGTATTCACTTTTAATTGCAAACGAAAACATAAAAAAGGTGTGGTATTGTGTTCCCCGCCCAACCAAACCCCTGGGGTGGCAGTTGTCCGGATAGCAGTTGTCTTAGGTGGCGGTTGTCCTAGGTAGCTATTGTCTGGGAGGAAGTTGTCCTGGGTGGCGATCGTTTTAGGTCGCAGTTGTCCTCGGTGGGTGTAGTCCGGATACCCTGGACAGTTGACTTTCCAGAATCCTTGCCTAGGCGCGACTTCTACGCCGATGACATCATTTTGACAGTTTCGGCCCCCACGCTTAAGGAAGCAGAACTCATCCTGTCACGCGATTTCGCTTTTGTCAAGAATTACCTGACTAATTGAAGACTTATTTTTTCGATTTAAAAGGCTGCGTGCTCCGTCTTCCATCTGACTAACCACTTGGCCAAATACCACCTAAATGTCAAATTGCAACCTAGTGTAACAGTGAAGTTCGACCCGTATCCATCATATCTCGGCATATGTTTTCATCGCTGAATGTCGTTCAGGACACACTGCCATGTGACCAGAATACCCCATTAAACTCACGAAGAGAGTGTGGTCGCGACTCCCAAAGTCCACCAACAGTGCACCCAAAGTGCCCTATGTGCTTGTTTTTGTTCTGACTGTCATTTAATTCATGTTTCTTTTACTGTTGTGTTTCTTTTCCTGTTTACTACCATATTGTGTCTCTGTTTCATTTGAGTTTTTTTTCAGGTTTACTGTGGTTTTCGTTCGAAACTGTGTGAAGCATGAACAAATCAATTGTAACAGGTGTTGAAGTAAGTTCTTCTTAAGATCCAGCTTGGAATGTTGTGAAAAATTAAAGAATGAACGAATTTGTCTTTAGCGCTTATCAGGTGAAAAGCTTTCTCCAGAAATTGTCAAGTGGCACACAAAGAGTGTGCATTTTGACCTCTTTTTCATGAAATGAAAAGATTTGGTGTTTTTAACAACGGCATTTTCTATTGCATTTAACTGCGTATAAGTGATTTGGGTGTACAGAGAGTGTTCCCAAAGTGCACCGAAAGAGCGCATCCAAAGTGTACCGAAAGCGCAAGTGCCCTGGAAGTCCTCCAGAAACCCTCCAGACTTCCAGTGGAAGTGCACTGGAAGTCCTCAAAATGAATAGGTGTGCACCTTAAAATGGATCCTTAAAATTGACCTTAAAACGGATCCTTAAAATGGGGCGTGCGCACTTGCACTCGAGAGAGCGCTTATGTGGTTCCCAGAACACTTTTTTTTTTAATGTACCATTTTAAATCAATAGACCATTCATTCCTTTTACATTCATTTTCACACCTGTTTTTCTTCTCGGGAGGGTTGCGTGGAAGGGACAGCAGCAGACCTGTCAGTCTCAAAATATCTTACAGTTATTAGCACATCCCTGATAGTTCCTCATGGCAGAATAATCGCAGACTTGTTCTCTTTATTCCGAGAAATGGCTCTACTTCGAAGGTTTTACTAATCAAAAATTTTACTGCGCACTTCGGCGAAAGTTTCCCACAGTAAACTTTACGCAGAAATTACATCTCAGCTGCTTGTATTTGAAATAACACTTTTCCTGTCATTACCCAAGATTCAAGACCATAGGCGGGAATCGGAATAAAACCGATTTAAAAACTGAAAGCTTTCAAGTGTTTGAAATCTCCACCATGATTGAAAACTTCCTAATCCATGGACCGTTGATACACAAAATGTTCTTTGACATTAGAAAAATTTTGATCTCATGCGCTTTGAACAGCACTTCAAAAATATTACACAGGTGTGCATTTTAGCATCATAGATTAACATGTTAACATAACTCCAAAAGTTTGGAAAGGACATGCTATTGCTCATTGCTTGGTAAATAAAGACAATTTTAAAAACTTGCGCAGAAGGTACCCTCAGCTGACCAAGACTTTCGGTCGTATTATACACAGCACCAGGAGCGATGATCAGTTAGTCAATCGTCAAGGCCGGACGAACAGCGCCCGATAAACTTCACTGTGAGTTCCTATAATGTACCTCGATGACTTACACAAACCTTGGATCAGGAAATTATTTTCCACCTACGTACGTCTTCGTAAAATTCCTAAATTTTGGAAAATGGCTAAGCTTCCGAAACCTCATCGATAACCGATAACTGATTTGACCCTGCGAAACTAGCCCTGTAATAGCCATTCATTGCTGTTTCATTTCGGTCTTCCTTTTGCCTTTGACTGAGTTACTGCGCTTGCATTCTTACGAAAATATACACCACAGCACGGAAAGTACGATTTCAAACTTATTTTCCAAAATAAAACAACAAAACATTACAGATGTAAGTTGCAAGTGTAGCAATTTACGCGTTTGTTTGAGACAAAGAATAGGAGGTTATTTTAGTTTTTAAATATCTAAATTAATTTTTACATCCTTTTTCCCCTATGCAAATTATCTGTATTTTGTTATAAAATCTTGAACAGTTTTATTTTGTATTTATCCAATTCAGGGAACGCTTTGAAACTCTGAAACCTCAAGTAAGTTTCAGTGAGGAGCAGCTGCTGCTTGGTTTGAAAAGTATCTGTGTATTCTGAGGAAAAGAAACGAAACATGGCAATCTTTTGAAAAATTCCAGATTTACGTCTAGATCAGGGGTGGCATAGGTGTTCCTCACGATTGTTCTACACAGCACTTGAGTGTATCAGAAATAGTTGTCTTTCTGTACTTCAAAGCGTTTCCTGTTAGGTCCACAGTTTCAATTTCATGCAGTACATCAAAAACATAACAAAACTACCTGAATCTGCTCCGGTCTCTGGAGTGCTCACAATTGTGGCTGGCATAACATCTTCGTTTAAATCAGAGGACTGATTTTTAATTGTCTTGCTGTGTTTACCTTTTCGAAAAGCTGATTTGTATGATGGTAAAAGAAAAAATGCAAACCACACAGGCAGTTGCGATCTTCATGGATTGCACGAGGCAACTCAAAGCTCGAAAACAATTTTGGTTGTAATCGTGATTTGCAAAAGCGAGGTTATAATGAGAAACACTGCATATTACAACAAACAGGAACGCTTCACTTTCTTCGCTGATATCTTACCGAAATTCCATGAGCCCATTTAACTTGTATCAAAACTCACGGAGAAAGCTCGACGGACTTGTTCTTTTTATTCTCCACATTGTGCATTTCACGAAGAGTTGATATCACGCACATTTCGCACATAGTTTTTCATAGTGAGTTGATGTCACACATATCGCTTGTGAATTGATATCACATACACCCAAAACTTTTGCACAATGGGTTGATGCCAATCACATGTTTTTGCAATTGCCGATTAGAATCTCTTATCTATTTGTGGCGTTTGAAGAAGCTTTTTTCATGATTTAGATTGCTTGTTCATGATTTCGTTTTGATCAGTAACGTAAAACTAGTCAATTTGGTTGCAAGACTTCATTGCTGAAGTATGTAATGCATTCCTTGCTTTCCAATATAGAAGATCATGCTCAGTTCAGTACAAACAAACCACTATAACCATTTGTGGAAATTTGGGACAAGTATTTCATATCAAGAAATGCCGTCTTTGAACTTTATTTGGCATTCTCATTACATAGGCCAGGGCCTTTTTTCAAATATTTATCACAAATTTTCACAAAGTGGAATGCTCTCGTCAGAATGTCAACCACGATACTCACCAGTATCAACTGTTCTCATGATAGTTGCTAGCGGTGTTTGCGAGCTCATTTGAAAGGCAGAATTGTCTTGCACCACGTTATGTCCATGATCTGCAAGCACAAGCACTTCTAAAATGAATAATGGACTTTGCTTACTTTTTCAAAAAATAAAACAATCTCATCAAAAAATCCACCTTCAATATCATCTATGTCAACTGTGCTCATGACAGTTGCTAGCGGTATTTGCGAGGTCAGTTGAGAAGTAGAACTGTTTTGTACCACATCATGTCCATCATCTCCAAGTCCAAGTACTTCTGAAGTCAATTTTGTAGTTTGTTCAATTTTCCAAAAAACAAAAAGATGTTATCAAAACATAAACTTTTAACCTACCGGTGTCAACTGTGCTCATGACAGTTGCTAGCGGTGTTTGCGAGCTCACTTGAGAAGTAGAATTGTCTTGCACCACATCATGCCCTTGATCTGCAAAACCAACTACTTCTGAATTCAATTTTGTAGTTTGTTCAATTTTTCAAAAATAAAAAGATGTTATCGAAACATAAACTTTTAACCTCACCGGTGTCAACTGTGCTCATGACAGTAGCTAGCGGCGTTTGCGAGCTCATTTGAGAAACAGAATCGTTTCGTACCACACCATGTCCATGATCTGCAAGCACAAGCACTTCTAAAATCATTAATGGACTTTGCTTACTTTTTCAAAAAATAAAACAATCTCATCAAAAAATCCACCTTTAATATCATCTATGCCAACTGTGCTCATGACAGTTGCTAGCGGTATTTGCGAGGTCAGTTGAGAAGTAGAACTGTTTTGTACCACACCATGTCCATCATCTCCAAGTCCAAGTACTTCTGAAGTCAATTTTGTAGTTTGTTCAATTTTCCAAAAAACAAAAAGATGTTATCAAAACATAAACTTTT